>Ga0265293_10000105_pt1 | contig 194570 bp, 188 predicted proteins | sample Munlanlewell138R_FD_192505 | JGI IMG/M metagenome (GOLD analysis project Ga0265293, IMG submission 192505) | Leachate microbial communities from a municipal landfill in Southern Ontario, Canada - Leachate well 138R | ecosystem: Engineered > Solid waste > Landfill > Unclassified | place... | reverse complement strand
CTCGCGAGCCTGGGTGTACTCGAAGTCGGAGAAGCTCTTTTGCATGATTGATCGGCACAGAATCAAAATATGCCTACATTATCTCAAATCCTCGGGCATCATGCCGAATAAATCAGCCTTTCCCTAGCATTCTTCCCAGATACCACTGCCCCTCCCAGGCGATGATTCCCAGCGTCAACTCCTTGGCATTGGCGATCACTTGTTCGAACCTTCGGATATGGACGTTATTGTCTTTGGTCAGGGTGGTGATGCCGGCACTTTCGAGCTGTGTGCGGAAGGCGTGGAACCCGTCGCGTGTTGTCTGCTCGGTTTCGCTCCAGCCTTCGGTTTCAATGAGGGCGATGGTCTGGGGCACGCAGGCATTTGCCAAATCGTCGTTTCCCACTACGCCCAGGTATCCAGGATCGCCGCCGACGCGCTTGGCGATTTCGATCGTGACGCGCCACATATCGATCAGCGATCCAGCATGCACCCCGCAGGCCAAGTGTGAATAATTGAGATCCTCGCCCCGATTGAGGCCGCCGATAGTCGGCTTGAGGGCAAAGTTGGCGTTGTAGCTAGCTGGACGAATCAAAGAGCCGCCGACTTGGGTGCCAATGGCTGCAGGCACCATCCGCGCGCCTACAGCCGCGCCCGAACCGCTCGATGAGCCGCCAGGCGTCCGCGTCAGATCGAAAGGGTTTTTCGTCTCACTCGGATCGCCAAAGGCCAGCTCGGTGGTTGTGGTCTTTCCCAGGATAATCGCCCCGGCATCCCGCAAGGCTTGGGCAATGGGCGAGTCGAAGCGAGTGTGGTTCTCGTTTCCGATAATGCCAAAATTGGTTGGCATATCCTTGGTGGAAAGAACGTCTTTGATGCCAATTGGCATCCCATCGATCAAGGACAAGGGGCGTTTGGCCCGATAACGTGCCTCCGACGCCGCTGCGTCGCGTAGCGCATCTTCAAGGCGGAGCGAGGCCCATGCTTTGACGCTGGGCTCCAGTTCTTCAATTTGCTTCACGCAGGATCGAAAATAGGCAACTGGAGATTCTTCGTCCCGTAAAAAACGCTCCCGCGCATCGTGGAATGTTCTTTGAATAAATGTTGCTGGATCATATTTGCCGCTCACGATTTTCCCCTATCTCCTCTTTACTCGAGCCGGATGCCGGTGGAACGGATCAACTCGCCACGTTGCTCAAAGCTGGCTTTGAGTTGCGCCGAAAATTCCTCTGGGGAGTTGGCGATGGACACCAATCCAAGGTCGTTCAAGCGCTTGACGGCATCGGGTGCGGTCAGTGTTTTGGTAATGGACTTATGCAAGGCCGACAAGATCTCATCCGACAGGCCTGCCGGTGCGAAGAAGCCTATCCAAGAGCCCATTTCAAACTCAGGCAGGTTGTTTTTGATTGGCGGCAAGTTGGGTAGGGAGGAGAAGGCCAGGTCTTCGGTGATGCCTAGAGGAATAAACTTGCCCTCTTGAATGTGTGGTAGCGCCGGAGCCATGCTCGAGTACATCAACATGATTTGCCCACCGAGAACGTCGCTCATGGCTGGGCCATTGCCGCTATAAGGCACATGGTTGATTTCAGTGTTGGCCAGTTGATTGAATAACTCTCCGGACAAATGATGCGGTGATCCTATCCCAGGAGTTCCATAGAAAAGCTTGCCCGGATTGTCGTGAGCATACTGTATCAGATCGTCAATGCTCTTCACGGGAAGAGAGGGATTTGCCACCAGAACCAGTAGGTTCTTCGCCGCCATGGTGATGGGTGTGAAGTCGTTGACCGGATGATAAGGAAAGTCTTTGAATAAATAATAGTTTCCGGCGTGAGTGGCATCGGTGCCAATGAGCAGCGTGCATCCATCAGGCTTTGCGCGAGCAACGAAGGCGGAACCTATGTTACCGCTTGCGCCGGGTCTGTTATCGACAATGACGGTTTTTCCGATATCGTTGGAAAGCTCGTCGGCAACCATTCTCGCGATGATCGACGTGGCGCCCCCGCCAGCCGGATAGGGTTCGACCAATCGAACGGTATCGCAGGGGAAGTCGGCGGCCATGGCGCTAGCGGCCTGACCGAATAGAGCCGTTATTAAGAGGCTGAGCCAAATGCCACGGCGACGTGGTGCCATATGGGTAGGTTTTGCATTCATAATGCCTCCGAATTATTGGTGAAATGGTATGTGAACTGCACATCACAAGATTAATAGTGATGTCTTTACGTAGCAACGATGCGTTTTTCATAGTTGCTATAAGAAGTGCTTATGCAACGGAAGTCGATTTTTTTTACGCTCTTCTATGCCAAGATTCGGGGGGCGACTTGCAAGAATTGACTCTTCTTTCATCTCGCGGCCCGCAGGCTGCTCGGCTTCTCCAGGCACGGAGCCGTTTGCGTGGGCTGTCTTGTGTCCCGGTTCCTTCTGAAGGGCGAGGCTTGCGCTTGGGGCGTGAGTCGCGGCCGCGATATCGCTCAGGACCAGCAGACGCACTGTGTCGTCCGGTCGGGACGTCTGGCGTTCCAGGTTGCGCAGCAAGGGCTCGGCGGCGACGCCGTCCTTTAGGTCCAGTAGGATCATGTCCACGCCGCGCTCATGGGCCTTGGCGACGAAGCGCGAGTTGGCCAGGGGAACGATCAGCCCGGTACGAAATTCCGCTGGGTTCACGATGCAACGCCTTCCTGGATGAGGGTTTCGATGTCGTCGGGCGAGAGGCCGAGTTCGCCGAGCAGTTCGCGGGTGTGTTGGCCCAGAGTGGGAGCGGCGTCGCACAGGCCACCCGGCGTTTGCGATAGGCGTGGTACGACGTTGTGCATCGGCAGCACGCCGACGTCCGGGTCCGGCATGCCGACCAGTGATTGGCGGCCGATCACGAAAGGATCGGTCAGCAACTGGGACGCGCGCATGACGGGTCCCACAGTCACTTCCGCGGCGTCGAAATGGCGCAGCACCTCGTCCCGCGTGCGCCCGCCGATGAAGCCCTGGATGGCGTCGTCAACGAAGTCGATGTGTTGCAGTCGGGCGGCGTTGGTCGCGGAACGAGGGTCGTGGACGAGCTCGGGCCTGCCGATGGCGTGGAACAGCCGCTCGGTCATGGCCTGCGTGGTGGCCGACACCGCCACCCATTCGTCGTCCGCGGTGCGATATACGTTGCGAGGCGCGGCGGTGGGGCTGCGGCTGCCGTTGCGCGGATTCTCGTGGCCGCTGAGCGTGAAGTCGGCGACATCGGGCCCCAGGCACGACAGCATGGCGTCGAACAGCGAGAGATCCACGACTTGGCCTTGCCCCCCCGGCTGCTCGGCTGCCCGCAGCGCGGCAAGCACCGCGGTGGATCCATGCAAACCGGTGATCATGTCGGCGAGCGTTAGATTGGGCAGTACCGGTGGCCGATCGGCAAAGCCGGTTTTATGCGCCAGGCCGCTATAGGCCTCGATCAGCGACCCGAAGCCGGGCTTGTCGCGAAATGGGCCGGTCTGGCCCCAGCCCGAGATCCGGGCGATCACCAGCCTGGGATTGAGCGCCAGCAGCGCAGCGGGGGCCAGCCCCATTTTTTCGAGGGTGCCGGGCCGGAAGTTCTCGACGAAGATATGGGCGGTGGCGATCAGCTCGCGCAGCAACTCCAGGCCGCGCGGCGAGCGCAGGTTGAGCACCATGCTCTTTTTGTTCCGGCAATAGGTACGCCACCAGACGGGAACGCCTTCCGTGAGCCAGTTGCGCAGTGGATCGCCGGCGCCGGGCGGCTCGATCTTGATGACCTGGGCGCCGAGATCGGCCAGTTGCAGCGTCAGCATGTTGCCGGCCACAACGCGAGAGAGGTCGATTACGCGCAGTCCCGCGAGCGGCCCCGCGCTACGCCCCGGTGGCGGCAACTGGCGTGCGGCCTGGCTGCGGTCGTTGGTGGAAGATTCTGGTAATTGTCGGGATATATTCATGAAGTTTGCTGCTGGCTTGGCCGATGCGCCGCTACCGTGCTGCCGGCTTGCGCCAACCTGGCGCGCTTGCGGGGTTGCGGACAATGAAGTATCCAGTAGACTTTAGAGAGCCATCGGGCCGCGAGCAATCGTGTTTCTCTCATTTTTACTATAAGCGGTGCTTATAATTCCCGTGTCGCGTCTCCGCAATCTCGATCTGAACCTCTTGCTGACACTCGATGCCTTGTATCAAACGGGGCAGGTGTCCGCCGCCGCCGAACGGCTTGGAGTATCGCAGCCAGCGGTGAGCCAAGGCTTGCGTGCGCTGCGCGAGCACTTCGACGATCCGCTTTTCGTGCGCACCGGCCGCTTCCTGAGCCTGACGCCGCGCGCCCAGGCCTTGCGCACGCCGCTGCAGCGCATCGTGCGCGAACTGCATGAGCACTTGCTCACATCGCCCCGTTTCGAGCCGGCCACGGCCGAGCGGATTTTCACGTTGTGCTTGTCGGACCTGGCCGAGTTCGTCTACTTGGGCGATTTTCTCGCGGCCTTGCGTGCCCAGGCGCCCCACTGCCGTTTGCGCAGCCTGAGAGTGCCGGTGCACGAGATCCCCTCGATGCTGGAAGCCGGGCGCGCGGATCTCGCCTTCGGGGGCATGCTGCCCGAAATGCCGGCCGCTTTGCGGCAACGCCGCATGATGGACTACGGCTATGTCTGCATCATGGCGAGCGATCATCCCGCGGCCGGAAAGCCGCTGAACAAAGCCGGCTACAGCGCGCTCTCGCACGTCATCGTCAGCCGCAGCGGCGACTTCGAAGACTTCATCGAAAAAGAGCTCCGCCGCCTGCGGCTCAGGCGCCATGCGGTTGCCAGCCTATCCGACACCACGATGGCGGCCAAGCTCGTCGCCAATTCCGATTTGATCGCCACTGTTCCCAGTGGCGCCGCCGAGCGCCTGGCGGCGATCTTCCCGTTGGCCATCGCCAATCTGCCTGTCTCGGTACCGCGCGTGGTGTCGCGGATGTACTGGCACGAGCGGTTTCACCGCGATCCCGCCAACCAATGGTTGCGCGAACTGGCCCAGGCCTATTTCTCGGTGGAGGCCTGAGTGGGTTGTCACGAGTTCAATCTGAACTGCATGCGCGTTATGGCCGTTCGACAGACGTGCTGAAGCCACGGGAGTCCGGGGCCGCCGGCCGCTACCTCTTGAATGCCTGAGCCGGTTGGTCTTCGGTGCGGCGTAGGTGTACCCTGGGAGATGGTCATCAGCAACCTTGCCGGAGGGTACCGCCATGACTTCATCTCCGAAAGCCGACTTTTCCTCCCCGGAAAAGGGTAAGCCGAATCGGCGCGCACCAGAGCCGGAGGCTCAGCAAGCCGGGCAGAATGCGGCAGCGGCGGCACACCTGGCCACTGGCTCTCGAAACGATCCTTACAACCTGGTGCCGGACCTTCCCGCGGTCAACGGCTTTCAGGCCGATGCGGCACTCACCGAAGCGTTGGCACGCCACGGCTCGCCGGCGCAGCGTGAATTCCTCAGCGCGTATGGCGAGTGGCTGAGCCGGCCCGAGAACCGTGAGCTGGCGGTGCTCGCAGAGCGCCGGCCCCCCGAGTTCGAGCCCTACGACCGCCTTGGCGAGCGCCAGGATCTCGTACGCTTCGATGCCGCCTGGCATCAACTGATGGCGGCCTTGCGCGAGCGGGGGCTGGTCAGCCTGCCCTATCGAGAACCCGGCGAAGGCGCCTGGCTTACCTGGGCGGCGGGCCTTTACTTGCACGGCCAGGTGGATGCCGCCAGCCTTTGCCCCACGATCATGACCACCGCGGCCATTCCGGTGCTGCAGCAGGAGCCAGAATTATTCCAACAATTGCAAGGGCCCTTGTATGGTCTGGAGTACGACGCCCGCGACCTTCCCCTGAACGAAAAGGCCGCCATGTGGATCGGCATGGGCATGACCGAGAAGCAGGGCGGCTCCGACTTGCGGGCCAACGCGACTTATGCCGAAGCCCTGGAGCAGCCGGGGCGGGGCAAGGCCTACCGGATCACCGGCCATAAATGGTTCTTGTCGGCCCCCACGGCCGACGCCCACCTGGTGCTGGCCATTACCGACGAAGGCCCGAGCTGCTTCTATGTGCCGCGCTGGCGGCCTGATGGCGTTCGTAATACCATCCGCATAATTCGCCTGAAAGACAAACTGGGCAATCGTGCCAACGCCAGCAGCGAGGTCGAGTTCGATGGCGCCTGGGGCCAATTGGTGGGCGAGCCGGGGCGCGGCATTCCCACCATCTTGCAAATGGCCACCTTCAGCCGCCTGGCCTGCGTCATCGGCAGCACCGCCATTCTGCGCCAGACATTGGTGCAGGCAATCCATCACGCGCGTGATCGCTGGGCATTTGGCCGGACATTGATCGAGCAACCATTGATGCGGCAGCTGCTGGCCGATATGGCGCTCGAGAGCGAGGCCGCCACCTGGCTTATGGTGCGCCTGGCGCGGGCCTTCGAGCGCGCCGAGCAGCCCGGCGAGCGTATCTGGTGCCGCATCATGATGCCCGCCGCCAAATTCTGGATCTGCAAGCGGGCGGTGGAATTCAGCGGCGAAGCGCTGGAGGTCTGGGGCGGCAACGGCTATGTCGAAACCGGGCCCATGGCGCGCTGGTTCCGCGAGGCGCCGGTCAACTCCGTATGGGAGGGCTCGGGCAACGTCATCTGCCTGGATGTGCTGCGCGCGATACGGCGGGATCCGGACGGTTTTTCGGCCTGGCTGGCGACGCTGGAGGACGGGAGCAAGGCGCACCCGGTGATCGCGCAAGCCATGGCGCGACTGCGGGCCGACCTTGCTTTACCTGCTGAGGTGCTGGAGGCCGCAGCCCGCCGTGTGACCCAGCGTCTGGTTCTCGTGGCGCAGGCCGTGTTGCTACTGGAGCAGGCGCCGGCGATCGTGGCCGAGGGCTTCATCGCAACGCGTTTCGCGGAGGGCGCCGGATGGGTGTTCGGCGCGGGGCCGGAAATTACCGCGGCGGATGCCATATTGGAGCGAGCCTGGCCGGCGGGGTAGTTAGAAGATCCACATAGGCTTGATAACTGTAGCTGCGGTTCTTCTTCTGGCCGGTCAGTTCAACCACAATGCCCAGCGTTTCCAAGGTTTGCACCGCTGAGTTTGCCGTTGGAAATGTAGTGTCCAGCTGTTGACGGACACGTTCCACGGTAAAGCGCGGCATCATAGGCAACTGCTCGAACAGCCGGTAGCTGACGAAGCTGGCCTTGGGCGCTTGAAGCAGCTTGCGCCGATCGGCAGCTACCAGGCTTGCAACCGAAATGATGCTTTGCTCGGCTTCCGCCGCCGCCACGGCAACACCTTCGAGAAAGAACGACACCCACGCCTCCCAGTCTCCCTCTGTACGGATGACCGACAGACGTCGGTAGTACTCGGCTTGGTGGCGCTTCAGGTAGCTACTAAGATACATCAACGGTTCGGGGAGCAGCTTCCAATGCTCCAGCAACGCCGCAATCAAAAGTCGGCCGATGCGCCCGTTGCCGTCAAGAAACGGGTGGATGGTCTCGAACTGCGCGTGAACCAGTGCAACCTTGACCAAAGGAGGAAGGTCGCTCACTTCATCGTGAATGAATCGCTCCAGGTTCGACAGTAAGTCGGGCACAAGCTCCGGCGGTGGTGGCACAAAGACGGCATTGCCGGGCCGGGTACCGCCGATCCAATTCTGAGATTGCCGTAGCTCTCCTGGCTGCTTCCCCGCGCCCCTTGCGCCCCCGAGCAGCAAACGATGCGCATCACACAGAAGGCGCACACTGATGGGCAGCCCCTTCGGATCTCGCAACTGATCTTGTACCAACCGGAAGGCCTGCAAATAGTTGGTCACCTCAGCCACATCATCAGTATTGCTGACCTTGAAGCCGGCTTCCTCATCAAATAGATCAGTCAGCGTTGCCTGCGTTCCTTCCAATTGCGAAGTCAGCAAGGCCTCCTTTCGTATCGCACTATAGAGCAGCCAGTCCACCGACGGCACTAGCCCGGACACGCCAGACAACCTGGCCAGCGCCAGCTCGGCTTGTCGACTCAACTCGGCCAAGGCCGCCATCCCCAAAGGAGGATCGGTGGGCGGTAGTGGGTGCGGTACGAAGGCGCGCACTGTTTCGCCCAGCGTCGTGGAAGTAGCGAAGGTACCGGTGATGCGATTCATCTAAAACCCGCTTTCATATAGAACCACAATACTAAAGCAGACTTTAATATGAATCAACGGTATTAAAGAGTTGTTTAATAATCCTATCGCGCCAGGCATCGGGATAGGTACCAAACCGTCCTTAGGGTGGCGCAACGAGTTTCCTGGAAAACGCAGGGAGCCGCTGCTGTCACCTATCCCGGCCGCCGCGCCTCCAACTGCTCCCAACGCTCCAGCTTGGCCATCAGCTCGGCCTCGATGGCATCGATGCGGGCCTGCAGTTCGGCGGCGCGCGCGACGGCGCCGGATGGGTGTTCGGCGCGGGGCCGGAGATTGCGGCGGCGGATGCCATATTGGAGCGAGCCTGGCCGGCGGGGTAGTCGGAAAGTGACAGTCTCGCCCTTTAGACGAAGTACTGATACCTGCTCCGGCTCTCGATATGTAGGATAATTTGCAATCGAGACTGATGTTCTCGCGGCTACCGGACTGGTAGAGGGTTCGGTAGTTACCGTGGTTCGCTATCTACTATTTGGAGAAGGTAATGGATCTTGGGATTGCGGGCTGTTGGGCCTTGGTCAGTGGTGCGAGCCGCGGTCTGGGCCTAGGTTGCGCCAGAGCGTTGGCGAAGGAGGGCGTCAATGTCATTTGTGTCGCGCGTCGGGAAGATGTGCTTGCCGAGGCGGTCATGGATTTGCAGCGCTCTTGTCCCGATCCAGCGACGCGTATCATCGGAGTCGCCGCCGACATCACCTCGGCTCAGGGTCGCCAGCGGGTATTCGAATGTCCGGACGGTCCCGGACTGCGGTTTGATATCGTCGTTACGAACTCAGGGGGGCCTCCCCCGGGAGATTTTCGCGACTGGACGGAGGAAACCTGGCTTGCGGCGATACGAGCCAACATGTATGCGCCGATCGCGTTGATCCAGGCAACGGTGGATGGCATGGCCGAGCGCGGGTTCGGCCGGATCGTCAATATCACCTCGGGTGCGGTCAAGGCGCCTATCGCGGACCTGGGCTTGAGCAACGGGGCGCGCAGTGGTCTCACTGGCGTCGTGGCCGGACTCGCTCGCAGCCCATTGGCCGCCGCGAATGTCACGATCAACAATTTGTTGCCTGGTGCGTTCCTGACCGATCGGTTGCGCTCTGCATCGTCGGCCAGGGCGCAGGCGCAGGGCACGAGCCTTGAAACTGTGTTGCAAGAGCGAACCAACGGCGTTCCTGCGCGCCGGCTGGGCTCGCCCGACGAGTTCGGCGCCATGTGCGCCTATTTGTGCAGTCAGCACGCGGGCTATATCACGGGGCAGAACATCCTGATGGATGGCGGCGCATACCCTGGTGTGCTCTAGGACCTGGAGGGCCAAGCTGGCCGTGGCCCGTCGCGAGGTTCAGTACGGGCTGTTCGCGGTGGGCGATGGCCCGGGAGCCTCGGCGCGAGATCCCCGGAACGCCGCGGCATATTGCCTGGCCTGGCCCAGCATCAAGCCGAGGTCGGAGCTGATCGCGATGAAATCAAAGCCTGCATCGCGAAGTCGCAAGGCAGCCGCTGGATTCGCCGCTACGGTACCGACGGGAATCCCCAAGGAGCGGCAGCGATGGGCGGTGGCCGCCAACAGCGTTTGGACTTCGGGGTGGTCGCCCCGACCGCCATGCCCCATGGCGCCGGCAAGATCTGTGGGGCCCAGAAAAATCGCGTCGACGCCTTCGATCGCCGAGATGGCGTCGAGGTTGTCGAGCGCTTGCCTGGACTCCAGTTGTACGATGACTCCAACGGAATCGTTGGCCCTGGCGAAATACTCGGGGATGGCGCCAAAGCGCGAGGCCCGGCTCAGTCCGGCCATGCCGCGAATCCCGTCGGGAGGGTAGCGGGTTGCCATGACGGCCTGCCGCGCCTCGGCGGCGGATTGAATAAATGGAAACATCAGGGTCGTGGCGCCGGCGTCCATCACGCGCTTGACTATCACAGCGTCGTTCCAGGGAAGCCGGACCACGGGCCAGGCGGGCGTGGAGCCGACCGCTTGCAGCATGGCAGCGATGTCCCGCAGATCCACAGGGGAGTGCTCGCCGTCGATGATCAACCAGTCGAAGTCGGTCAGGCCCATGGCTTCGGCGATGATCGGACTGGCCGAGAGGATGAAACTGCCCAGAGGAAACGTATTCTTGGGTCGAGAGACAATCGTGTTGATGAATGGGTTCATGAGCGAGTATATCGAACGTGCCGCCACGGCTGGGAATCGTGAGCCGCGGCGGCGATGATCACTGAGGTTGAATATTGGCGGCTTCGGCAACCCTGGCCCACCGCTGGGCGTAAGACTTGACCTCTTCGGCGAACTCCGCGGAGCTGCTGCCCACTGGCTCCACACCGATCATCAAGAATCGCTCCTGCATTTCGGGTTTTCGTACCGCCTGCTGGATGACATTCTGCAGCTTGTCGACGATCTCCTGCGGTGTTCCGGTGGGCGCAAAAAGACCTACAAATGTCGCTGCCTGGAGATTCGGGTAACCGGCTTCCGCCGTGGTCGGAACATCCGGCAGCGACTTGCTGCGAGTGTCGTTGGTATAGGCCAGCACTTTCAGCTTGTTGCCGCGTGCCATGCCGACGACGGGAGGGGCGTCGGCGATGGTCATAGTGACGAGTCCCGACACGACGGCATTGACCGATTCCGCGCTGCTTTTGTAAGGTATGGCCAGAAATTCGGTGCCTGTTTCCTGTTTTAGCAGTTCCGTCGCGAGGCGGAAGGGCGTGGCGCTGGAGGCATACGTGACATCGTCAGGTTTCTGTTTGGCGTACTCGACCAGTTCGCTGAGCGAGTCGACCGGGAGCTTGGCCGGTACGGTCACGAAGAACGGCAGACGGCCAATGTTGGAGATGGGAATGAAGTCGTCCATCGAGTACGGCAGCGACTTGTACAAGGCGGGATTGATGGTCATGGGGCCGGAAGGTCCGACCAATAAGGTGTAGCCATCGGGTGCTGCCTTGGCGACGGAGTCCGTTCCGACGATGCCATCGACTCCCGGACGGTTCATCACAATGACGGTTTGCCCCAGCGAGGCGGAGAGTTCTTGTGCCGCAAGCCGCGCCAGAACATCGGTGCCGCCTCCTACGGTGTAGGGGACGACCAAAGTAATCGGCTTGGCCGGATAGGTGTTGGCTTGCGCCGGGGCGTGAGCGGCCATGGTCAGGGCCAGTAGAAGGGTGAACTGGCTAAGGCGTGGAAGTTGCATGACTTTGTCTCCTGTTTATCGGTTTGATGCTGAGGCAGGTGGTTCCGCAGCCGTTATTCGGCGAGCGTCGCTTCCTGCTTTCCGGGTTGCGTGGGCAGTTCGAGCGGAAGCTCTCGCTTGCGCCATGCCTTGATTGGCTGCTTGTCGCGCAGCGCTTGCATTTCGCGCCAGAAAATACGGCGCAGCGTCATGATCCCGAGATCGGATCTGCCCAGCAGTTCGAGAGACCGGTCGGCGATGATGCCTTGGCCCCGTTGCGCGAGATAATCCTGCGCGGAGATCAGGCCGATCACATCGCCTTCGACGGGTCCCCGACGATGGTGAAAAAGCTCGTCATAGTGATCGTCGGCGTTGTATTGACCGTACTTTTCGAACTGGCCGAGGAAGCGCTGCTTCTGCTCGTCGTTCTCGGGCTTGAAGGCGTAGAGAGTAAAGCGCGTACTATGCTCATCGTCCGCCGGGACCATCCAGATGACGAAGTCGATCCAGGGATCGTCTTTGGCAAGACCTGGAACCACCACGTGGTTGTTGTTGGGGAAAGTCCAGTTGCTTTTGCGCACGTTGCCAGGGCCGCGCCGCGCGGTTTGCTCGATGCCCGCTTCCGTCTCGGAGTACGACAATTCGGGGATCGCGTTGGTGACCATCTCGCCAAACGAGGCCACGCGCAGCGTTTGATGGACGAAGCTGACGTGGGTGGCGTCTAGCGAGTTCTCGATTTGCTGGAACCAATTGATGCGCCAGGACTCTTTGGTGGCGACCACGATCACACCGTCCTTCTCCAGGCAGTCCTTGCGCGGCAGGTTGAACTCGGGTGCCTCGCCTTCACCCAGCCAGGCAAAAATCAGGCCGCCGTACTCATGGACGGCATGCGCGGCAATGTTGGCGATTGCCGGCGGCGTGGTTTCTTGCTCCGCGGGGCGTTCGGTGCATCTGCCATCCCCGGCAAACTGCCAGCCGTGATACATACAGCGAATTCGCTCCCCTTGTACCCACCCGGTATGCAGTACGGTTTGCCGATGGCGGCAACGGCCACCGACGAGATAGGGGCGGCCGCTGTCGCCGCGGTAAAGGGTGAGTTCCTCGTTCAGGATGCGCACGGGCATGGCTTGGCCGGCGTCCAGATCCTTGGCCAGCGCAATGGGGTGCCAGAACTGGCGCAGCAGGCGGCCCATATCGGTGTCGGCGCCGGTCTGGGTAAGGAGGTTCAGTTTTTGCAGGTGATGATGGGCTTGAGTCTGCGAACTCATGACGACTCCAGGAATCAGTATCGGAAAATGGATGGAAAGCGGCGATGAGGTCAAAAGGCCGTGTGCTCGGCACCCTTCAAGTGCAAGAGCTCCCGTGCCTCGGCCGGGCTGGCGATCTCGAAGCTGAGTTCTTCGAGGATGCGGCGGATTTTGGCAACTTGCTCGGCGTTACTGCGTGCCGCCTTGCCCCGGCCGATCCAGAGGCTGTCTTCCAGCCCGACGCGGACGTTGCCGCCCATCACGGCCGCCTGGGTGGCGATCGGCATCTGGGCCCGGCCCGTTCCGAGGACCGACCAGATGTAGTCATTGCCGAACAGGCGGTCCGCCGTGCGGCGCATATGACTGACGTCTTCGTGATGCGTGCCGATGCCGCCCCGGATGCCGAACACCGACTGGATGAAAAGCGGCGGCTCGATCAGCTTGCGTTCCAGGAAGTGCGCCGCGGTGTAGAGGTGGGCGATGTCATAGCATTCAAACTCGAACCGCGTGCCATTCTCGCGGCAGGAGGACAGGATGTAGGCGATGTCGCGGAAGGTGTTTTTGAACACCCGGTCGTCGCTCTCGGCGAGGTAGGGCTTCTCCCAATCGAACTTGAAGGATTGATAACGATCCAACATTTCATACAGGCCGAAATTGATCGAGCCGAGGTTCAGCGAGGCCAGCTCGGGCTTGAGCTTGAGCGCGGGCTGCAGGCGTTCCTCCACCGGCATGGTCGGCGCGCCGCCGGTGGTGATGTTGACGATGGCCGCGCACTCGGCCTGGATTCGGGGCAGGAAGGCACTGAACGCCTCGGGCGTTTGGACAGGCTGTCCGTTGGCGGCATCGCGGGCATGGAGGTGGACGATGGCCGCGCCGGCCTGGGCCGCCTCGATCGACGCCTGTGCGATTTCATCGGGAGTGATCGGCAAGCTCTCTGACATGCTGGGGGTATGAATGGAACCCGTGACTGCGCAGGTAATAATGACTTTTGGAGATTTCACGGCGATCCCTGATCAAAGAGTGGAGGCTTGGCTGCGTTGCAGGAGTGCAGCGTCGGTGGCGCTGAGGTCGAGGCCGCGCAGGTCGGTGGGGCGCTGGTCGGCAAGCCAGGCGATCACGGCGGCCGATTTTTCGGGAGGGTCGAGTTCCGACCGCGGGATGCGACTGATGGCATTCGTGCCAGCGGCGCGAATGGTGGCTTGCATGCCGGTATCGACGAGGCCGGGCTGCAGGCCATAGACCGCCACATCTCGGTCTGCATACTCGTCGGCAACGCAGCGGGTCAGCATGGCCAGCCCCGCCTTCGCGCTGCAATAGGACGACCAGGTGAGTCGGGGCGTGTGGGCGCCGCCGGTCGAGAGGTTGACGATGGCGGCGTGTGCGCTTTTTTGCAGCCAGGGCAAAGCCGCATGGATGACGTGATAGGCGCCGACAAGATTGGTGTGGATCGCGTGTGTCCACTGGGCGGGGTCGGTCGTATGCAGCAGGCCGATAGGTTGTATTTGCCCCGCATTGTTGACGATGATGTCCAGTCCGCCACCATAGGCCACGGCGGCTTCTACCGCGGCCACGACGGAAGGGTAGTCGGCAACATCACAGGCCGTGACGTGGCAACGGCCGCCATTGGCCTGAATGCGTTCCGCAACGTCGCGGCACGCCGCCGCGGAGCGGGCAGTCAACACGACGGTAATGCCGCGCGAGGCGAGCGCCAGGGCGGTGGCGGCACCGATACCGCGGGCGGCCCCGGTGATCAATGCCGTTTTGAAAGACGAAGACATGGCGTCAATCCCGAGAGAACCAATTGGCGGTAAGGATGGCGTCGGCGGCGTCGGCGAGGTCGTTCCAGATGGCCTGACCCGCGGCGCTGGCGTCGCCGCGTCGCAAGGCCTTGAGCACGGCGTTGTGGTGATGGTCTACCGTATCGGTGGCGCGGCCGTGGGCGGAGAAGACCTGGCTGATATAGGGGCCGACCTGCATCCACATGCTTTCGATGATCGGCAGCGTGACTGTGCCGTTGGCACTGCGATAAAGCCGAAAATGAAAGCTGCGGTTGGCGGTGAGATAAGCGGCCGTATCGCCGGTTTTGACCGCCAGACACATGTGCTCGTGATCCAGGCGCATCGCCTCGATCGTCTCGGGAGTGACGTGGGGCGTGGCGCGAGTGGCGATCATGGATTCCAGGCTGAGCCGGATCTGCAGGATCTCTTGAAAGCGGGTCCGGGTCATGAGGGGCAGCGCCACGGAGCGGTTGGGCAGGAGTTCGAGGGCACGCTCCGCGACCAGCTGCTTCAGAGCATCGCGGACCGGCATGACACTGGTGCCGAAGACCGACGCCAGGCCACGAATGGTGAAGGTATGGCCCGGCTGGAAGGTGCCGTCCATCAGCGCTTCCTTGAGCTTGGCGTATGTGGCTTCATGCAGGTTGGAACTGCGGGCCGCATCGATCTCGTCGTGGTCAAGGGTTGATATATCGGGTGCTTCTTTTTGGCTTGTCATCAGATGTTCCACGGGGGGTTTTGCCCAGGATTTCCAAAGGGATAGCTTTAATATGCCGCTATCTTTCGCGATCTCTCTGACTATTCATCAGGCTGGCGACAGAATGATATAACAAAAAATGCCATGATATTTGCCGTTTATCGCGTCATTTACTAGGGTTTTCTCTGATAATAAATATATAAATCTTATTATTTGAGATATTTATATATTAAATATAGAGTAGTTTCTATTTTGTTATATCATTCTTCCTGAAAAGTATGGCCAAGGCCCGCACCATGCGCGACAGCCTGGATCGCGGGCTCTTCTCATGGGAATGACATGCACGCTTTAACGATTGAAGACTTGCGGCAACGGGCGCGCCGCCGCGTGCCCCGGATGTTCTACGATTACGTGGACGCGGGGTCGTGGACGGGCGCCACCTACCGGGACAACACCGATGACTTTGGCGCACTGTCATTTCGGCAACGGGTCGCGATAGATATCGAACACCGCAGTACCAAGACGGATTTGCTGGGCTGGCCTGCGGCCATGCCCGTGGCCATCGCCCCAACGGGATTGGCCGGGATGCTCCATGCTGATGGGGAGATCCACGCCGCGCGTGCGGCACGGGATTTCGGCATACCGTTTACGCTGTCCACCATGAGCGTCTGCTCGATCGAGGACGTAGCGGAGGCGACGGATCACCATCCCTTTTGGTTCCAGCTCTACTTCATGCGGGATCGGGCGTTCATGGAGCGCCTGCTTGGGCGGGCTGCGCAGGCAGGTTGCTCGGCGCTGGTGCTCACCCTGGATCTGCAGGTTCAGGGCCAGCGTCACCAAGACATTCGCAATGGTTTATCGGTGCCACCCCGACTCGGATGGCGCACGGCCTGGGATCTGGTAAGCCATCCTCGATGGTGTCTCCAGATGTTGGGGACACGGCGGCACCGCTTCGGCAACATCCACGGCCACGTCGATGGAGTGGACGACCTGGGGTCCTTATCCGCCTGGATCGCACAGCAGTTCGACCCTGGCCTGGATTGGTCTGATATCGCCTGGATCAAGGAGCGCTGGCCCGGCAAGCTGATCCTCAAGGGCATCATGACGGCCGAAGACGCCGAGCTGGCGGCGCGGGCGGGCGCGGATGCTTTGATCGTCTCCAATCATGGGGGGCGCCAGCTGGATGGCGCCTTATCGAGCATTGCGGCCTTGCCGGCCATCGTCGACGCGGTGGGCGACCGGATCGAGATTCATCTGGACGGTGGAGTACGTTGCGGCCAGGATGTCCTGAGGGCCCTGGCGCTGGGTTGCCAAGGAGTCCATATCGGCCGTGCCATGTTGTACGGCTTGGCCGCCGAGGGCGAGGCAGGGGTGCGTCGCGCCCTGGAGATCCTTCACCAGGAACTCCAGCTGACCATGGGTTTCTGCGGCCGCACCGCGATTGGACAGGTCGATCGTTCGATCTTGGCGGCGCGCCATGGGTTTGAGGCCGAGCTGCCTCACGCCGGACCTCGAGGCCCACTCGGGCATTCATGACCAGATGGATGGCGCAACGGGCTTCCTGGAAAACGCAGGGAGCCGGCGCTGCCGCCTATCCCGGCCGCCGTGCCTCCAACTGCTCCCAACGCTCCAGCTTGGCCATCAGCTCGGCCTCGATGGCATCGATGCGGGCCTGCAGTTCGGCGGCGCGCTCCGGCCCGTCGCGGTAGAGGTCGGGGTCGCTCATTTGTTCGGTCAGGCCGGCTTGCTCGGTTTCCAGTTGCTCGATGGTGGCGGGCAAGCCGTCCAGCTCCTTGAGCTCCCAGGAAGTGAGGCGCGACACTTTGGGTTTGCCGGCGCTGGCAGCAGAGGCGGCGGGTTTTTCGGCTTTGTCGACCTTGTCGGACCGTGCCGGCTTGGCGGCGGCGCGGGCGCCGCCGCCGGCCGGGGCCTGCTCGGCGGGCGCGGGGCGCTGCGCCAGCCATTCACCATAGCCCCCCACATAGTCGCGCCACCGGCCATCGCCATCGTAGGCGATCGTGGTGGTCACGACGTTGTCGAGGAACTCGCGGTCGTGACTGACCAGGAACACGGTGCCGGGATAGTCCTGCAAGAGTTCTTCGAGCAGCTCCAGGGTTTCGATGTCGAGGTCGTTGGTGGGTTCGTCGAGCACGAGCACGTTGGCCGGCCGGGCGAACAGCCGTGCCAGCAGGAGGCGCGCGCGTTCGCCGCCCGACAGGCTGCTGACGGGTGATTGCGCGCGCTGGGGCGGAAACAGGAAGTCGCCCAGGTAGCTCATGACGTGCTTGCGCTGGTTGCCGATTTCCACCCATTCGCTGCCGGGACTGATCACGTCGCACAGTGTGGCGTTGTCGTCCAACTGGTCGCGCATCTGATCGAAGTAGGCCACCTGCAACTGGGTGCCCAAGCGTACCGTGCCGCGGTCCGGCTCCAGTTCGCCCAGGATCAGCTTGAGCAAGGTGGTTTTGCCGGCGCCGTTGGGGCCGATCACGCCGATGCGATCGCCGCGCAGAATGGTCGTGGAATAATCCCGGATCACATGCCGGTCGCCAAACGACTTGCTCACGTCGCTGAGCTCGGCCACCAGTTTGCCCGAGCGCTGCCCGGCATCCAGGCTGAGCTGGACATTGCCTTGCCGCTCGCGTCGTTCCTGGCGGGTGCGTCGCAGGGCTTCGAGTCGCCGTACCCGGCCTTCGTTGCGCGTGCGGCGTGCTTCGACACCTTTGCGGATCCAGACTTCTTCCTGGGCGAGGAATTTATCGAAACGGGCCTGCTCCAGCGCCTCGGCGGCCAGCTGTTCCGCCTTGCGCACTTGGTAGGCGGCGAAATTGCCGGGAAAGCTGGCCAGCCGGCCGCGATCGAGTTCGACGATGCGCGTGGCCACGGCGTCGAGAAAGCGGCGATCGTGGGTAATGACCACCACACTGCCGGCAAACTCGGCCAGCAGGGTCTCGAGCCACTGGATCCCTTCGAAATCGAGGTGGTTGGTGGGTTCGTCGAGCAGCAGGACGTCGGGTTCGCGAGCCAGTGCCTGGGCCAGCGCCACCCGCTTGCGCATGCCGCCGGACAACTGATCGATGCCGAGCCCGGGGGCCAGGCCGAGGCGGTCGAGCAGGGCATTGGCTCGCGCCGGCCGGCGCCAGCTATCGGGTTCGCTGTGATCGATCGGATATTGTTGCTCATCGAGCACGGCGTCGAACACCGTGGCGTAGGCGGAAAGGTCGGGCTCCTGGCGCACCAGGGCCACCGCGAGGCCGGCCATGCGCACGATCTCGCCGTCATCGGGCTCCACCAGGCCGGCGAGGATGGCCAGCATCGACGACTTGCCGCTGCCGTTGCGGCCGATCAGGCCCACGCGTTCCCGGGGTTCCAGGACGAAATCGGCGTGGTCGAGCAGCGGCACGTGGCCGTAGGCGAGTTGAACTTGGTTGAAACTGATCAGGGCCATTGGCAGAACCGGTGGCGACAAGCGCGCCGGACCGGAAAACCGGAAGTGGAGGAGGCGCCGGCGTGGCGTAGTGGCCGCAAGCAATCGGCCGCCGGCCCGCCGCGAGAGGCGGCAGGAGGGCGGCCGGTGGCCAGGGCGGAAGGAGGGGGGCTTAGATCGTGAACGATGAGCCGCAGCCGCAGGTGCTGGCGGCGTTGGGGTTGCGAATGACGAACTGCGCCCCTTGCAGATCTTCTTTGTAGTCGATCTCGGCACCGGCCAGGTATTGCAGGCTCATGGGATCGATCAGCAACTGGACACCGTTTTTGTCCAGTTGGGTGTCGTCGTCGTTGACGACCTCATCGAAGGTGAACCCGTATTGGAAGCCCGAGCAGCCGCCACCTTGCACGAAGACCCGCAGCTTGAGCTCGGGATTGCCTTCTTCGATGACGAGATCCTTGACCTTGTTGGCGGCCGAATCGGTAAAGACGAGAGGGACGGGGGGGGCGTCGAGGTTGACGCTTTCGACGATAGCATTCATGTGAGTGACTCCTGGGCCAACGTAACGGTGTGCTCGGCCCTGATGGCCTTGCCTTCGAGTACGCGTACGGTAATGGTGGCCGGCGTAAAACCCGGCGGGATGGCCAACAGTCCGGTGGCTCGCTGATACTGCTGGAAGCGAAGGCCGGGCGCGGCGTTCTCGGCCGGTGGGGGATTGGCTCCTGCCTCCGAAGTGGGGGCAAGACTCAATCTTTCAAGGGGTATGGTAGCACTGCTGCCGTCTTGCTCGCCAGTGGCGACGAAACGTAACTCACCCTGGAAGAAATCGTTGGCGCTCCGGTTGCGCATCACCAACACCCGGTACTGCAGCAGATTGTTGCCAAGCGGATAGACTTCGGCCGAACGAATCTGGATCCGGCTGCTCTCGCCAGTGGCGGGGATGACGCGCTCGTAGAACGCCACGCTCTGCCGCAGGCGGGAGACTTCGGCCTGGGCCTGGGCCAGCTCGGTGGCGAGATGTTCGCGGGTGGTTTCGGCCACGGTCAGTTGGCTGAGGGCGAGCCGATGCGCTTGCTGGCTGGTGGCCAGCTCGGCCGCCAGGCGCGCTTGCTCGGCGCGCAGGCCCTCTAGTTCCTTTTGCTGCTGGTCGACTTGCTCGATCGCCGTGTGTTCGCGCTGCACGGTGGTTTGCAGCTCGTGCCAGAGAGCTTGGTGCCAGGAAGGAGAGGGAGGTTCTTGGGCGGCGGCGTCCGAGCTAGCAATGGTTTCGGGCGGTGTGGCCGAGACCGCTTCGCCGCGAGGCTCCGCCGGCTCTTCCGGGGTGATCTCGGTGTCAGGCTCGACCTGGGTGAGGCTGCTGGTGGGCGGCCCCGCGGCTTGTTCGCCCTCGGCGAGAGTAGCGGCGGCGTCGAGCTTGCCCAGGGGCGTGGCGGCGGCCTGGGGGGGCAAGGCGCCAGGGGCGGGGGGGGGCTCGGTGGCCGCGTGCAGCGACAGCGCGACGCAAACCAAGCCCAGCATCAGGCTGCCGACGACCAGCGCCCAGGAGCCGCGGGAAGCCCGGACGGTGCTGTTCGCTGGGTCGGGTACGCCGCCGGCCGCGGCGGCGCTTGGGTGGCGGGAGTGGCGCCGTTGACGGGTCATGAGGCGGCAGGGGCGGTCAGGGAAGTACCGCGATGTGTTGGAGACCGGTGGTTTCGGGGAGCCCGAACATGATGTTCATGTTCTGTACGGCTTGGCCGGAGGCTCCCTTGACGAGGTTGTCCTGGATCACCAGCACCACGAGTTGGTCGCCATTGTTGGGACGGTGCACCGCAATGCGGATCATGTTGGACGCGCGTACGGAGCGGGTTTCCGGCGTGCTGCCGGCCGGCATGACGTCGACGAAGGCATCGTTGGCATAGCGCTGCTCGAACAAGGCCTGGAAATCGGTGTCGCGGCCCTCGGGCGTGAGGCGGGCATACAGCGTGGAGTGCATGCCGCGCACCATGGGCGTGAGGTGGGGCACGAAGGTCAGGCCCACCGGGCCGCCACGCAGCGCCTGCAACTGCTCGACGATCTCGGGATGATGGCGGTGGCCGGCCACGCCATAAGCCTTGAAGGAATCGGAGACTTCGGAATAGAGCATGCCGACTTCGGCCTTGCGGCCCGCGCCGGTGACGCCCGACTTGCAGTCGGCGATCAGGGTTTGGGTATCGATCAGGCGGCCGCCGTTTTCCAGCAAGGGCGCCAGGCCCAAGGCCACGGTGGTGGGATAGCAGCCCGGATTGCCCACCACGCGCGCCTTGGCGATGGCCTCGCGATGCAGTTCGGGCAAGCCATAGACGGCCTCGCGCAGGATCTGCGGGCAGGCGTGCGGCATTTTGTACCACTGCTCGAAACTGGCGAGATCCTGCAGGCGGAAGTCGGCCGCGAGATCGATGATCTTGACGCCGGCGGCAAGCAGGGACTCGGCCTGCGCCATGGCCACGCCGTGCGGCGTGGCGAAGAAGACGACGTCGCAATCGGCGAGCGAGGCGTTATCGGGATGGGAAAACGCGAGATCGACCCGGCCGCGCAGGCTGGGATACATCTCGGCCACGGGCATGCCGTCTTCTTTGCGGGAGGTGATGGCCCGAAGCTGGACGCTGGGATGCTGGGCCAGCAAACGCAGGAGTTCGACCCCGGTGTAGCCGGTGCCGCCGACGATGCCGACCTGGATGGGGGTAGCGGGTGCAGTTGCCATGAGATTGTGCGGCGCTCGCGGCGCCCCGGGCAAAAGTTCCATTATCCCCCCTCCGCGGGGCGGCGGCAAACGGCGGTGTGGGGCTGCCGATGTCACGAAGCTTTCTCGCATGGCCATCATAACCGTGCCAACCGCCATTCCGGTATGGAGAACCTGATGCTTTCGTTACGCTCGGCTTTGCTGGCCACCGTAGCGCCCGCTCTCCGATATCATGGCGTTTGCTTCCGGCCGGCCTTCTTTCGATTGAGGCTTGAAGCAGAACGGTCGGGCATGGCGACTTCGAGCGCCGGGCGGACGATGAGCAGACGCGGTTTACGCGTGGCCGCGTGCTCGGTGCCGGAAAAAGGGAGAGAAATCCGTGTTGCGAGGTTTTGCGAGTTGGGTATTCACGCTGGCGCTGGGTCTGGCCGCCGCGCTGGCGCATGCCGAAGGTTTCATGACGCGCCTGCTCGATCGGCCGGTGCCGGGCGGGGTGGCGGTGGTGCCGCTGAGTCAGGGCGAGGAGCCGCCTCGGGCGTGGTTTCAGGATAAGCCCGTGCTGGTGCTCCATGAAGAAGGCCAGCGCTGGATCGCGGTGGTGGGCGTGCCGCTGGCTATCAAGCCCGGTAAGCAGAGCCTGGTGGCGGAAGTTCCGGGGCAGGGTCGGCAGCGAATCGGCTTCGAGGTGGATGGCCGGCACTATCGCGAACAGCACATCACGCTCAAGAACCAGCGCCAGATCAATCCCAATCCCGACGACCAGCGCCGCATCGCGCGCGAACTGGCGGAGCAGCGGGAGGCCTATCGGCGCTTTACGCCGGGCACGCCAAGCAACGTCCATTTTGATCGCCCGGTGGAAGGCCGCCTGTCCAGCCCTTTCGGGTTACGCCGCTTCTTCAATGGCCAGGAACGCAACCCGCATTCGGGCCTGGATTTCGCCGCGCCGGCCGGCACGCCGATCAAGGCGCCGGCCGCGGGCGAAGTGATTCTGGTGGGCGATTATTTCTTCAACGGCAAAACGGTGTTCGTGGATCACGGCCAAGGCCTGATCAGCATGTTCTGCCATTTGTCCGCCATCGACGTGGCGGTGGGCGACCGCCTGCAGCGTGGACAAGTGCTGGGCAAGGTGGGCGCCACGGGCCGGGCCACGGGGCCGCACCTGCACTGGAACGTAAGCCTGAACGACGCGCGCGTGGATCCGTCGATCTTCATTGGCGCTTATCAGCCTTGAGGGAGCTTCCATGAGGCTGATCAAGGCACAAATCATTGTGTTGATGAGCGGGTGGGGGGTGGCGCATCCCAGGAGCTTGGGGGGTAGAAAAGGCGCCCCTAGACAGCCGCGATCGGCAGCGTGGCGAGGTGCCTGTCGATGGCGAACCGAATGTCTGCGCTCATGGGCAGGTGATGCTTTTCGCTTGCCCAGCGCTGCATGAAAAGCGCAACGGTTTCCCGGGCCACGTCCAGTACCCGTTTGCGGGGTAGGGCGGCCTTGGCGGCCAAGTGATGGAGTTCGTCGACGGTGTAGTCCGCAAATGCCTTGCTGCGGCTGAAGTTCAGGGCGGACTTATCGTTCGGAATGTAGGTAATGGTGGACACGAAGTCGTACGCGGGCGCCAGCTCGGCACGCTGCCGATCACGGTAGATGAGCGACCAGTTTTTCAAGTGCATGTCGCCATTGCCAATGAGGACATTGAAGGTGGCGCGCCGGATGAATTCGGCAATGTCCTCATCCCCCGATTCGGCCGCAATGACTCTGGCCAGGCTGCGGTAACTGGCTTTCTCGTATTTGGCGTGCGGATACACACCGAAGACCTGGGCGAAGTCCTCGGTGTGGATACGTTGGCCGTCGTCCGTGCGGTCAAAGCGCTCGATGATGAATGCTTTGCCGCCCAAGTGATGCATGCCCTCAGGCAGGTTGCCAATAGAGGACACGTCGACCAGATCAATGGCGGGAACGTCAATGCCCACCATCTTGGCCAGCGACATCATGGAGAATTCGTTTTCAGGCACCTGCTTGAAATCCCGTGACGGCAATTTAACGATCCACTGTCCTCCAATGCCCCGGGTGGGGATCGTCAGGCCACCCAGGGCGCTTCTGACGGCGGAGAATTTCAGCTGCACACCGGCCAGCGAGAAATGCAAGACATGTTCAACGGTGGTTGGCACGCTCCCTTCGGACGGATCTCTATGGGAGGCATTCGGCCATGCATGATTGCCATCGGTGGTCACGGTGATGGCGCCAGGCAGATCCTGGCCGAGCACCCACAGTAAAAAGAACTCCCGTTCCGGATGCACTCCCGCCATGCTGGCCAGATATTGCCGCAGATGCCCCTCGGGCAGTAGGTTGGAAAAAAAGGGCAGCAGTTTGCCGCGGGTCGGAGCAAAGTCGGTGAGCAGCTGGCCGAACGCATCCTTGAAGCTCAAGCTCAGAACTGGCCTGGCCGGATCATGGATGTAAGCCTCGTTGAACGCAAACAAGGTGCGTTCGCCGCCGACCTGGGTGAGCGTGCCGACGGGCGTGTTGTAGAGCTGGACAATCAGGGTGGAAACGTCTGCCATTATTGATCGTCCTCTTCATCCAGGGAATAGGCGGGCTTGGCCGGCGTGGTGGATTCCTGCTGCGAGGGCGCACGCAGGACCTGATTGCGCAACGCCGTCATCTTCTTGGCGGCCTGGCGCGCTATCGACTGCACCGCCGGTAGGGCTTGGCGTGGAACGAGCGTGACTTCCAGGTCCAGCGCGTTGGCGATGGCGATGAGGCTGGAGAGTCGCAGATCCACCTGCTTGCTTTCAATGCGGGAGATATGCGCTTGCGGTACCCCGGCCAGCTTGCTTAACTCGCGCTGACTGAGGTGCTTGGCGTTGCGCGCCTCTCGCAAACGCTCAGCGAAATCCTCAAGATCGTAGCTCATGATCGATATGCTATTTTGCATCAAAATCTTGATTTGATGCGTAATAACATATCATAAGACCGCTTGTGAAGACAGTTTGATCTATAGAAATGGATCAAATGTAATTTTGATATAGAGTCATACATCGAGGCGTGAGCGCGCCGGGGTTGATTATCACGGCGTTTGCTGCGCCGCGTGCTTCACCCTCAGAATCTCGACGGTGCGGGCCTCGGTCAGCACACGATGAAAAACGATGTAGTTCGGATGTACGACCAGCTCGCGCAGCCACTCTGGCAAGCCCGGCCGCCCCTGGCGGCCAAGCTCTGGATGCTTTGCAAGCAGCTTGGTCTTGTCGCGCAGATCCTGGCCGAAGCTCTTGGCCCACGTCGGATTGTCCTTGCCGATAGAGCGCACGATGGCCCGCAAGTCCTCGCGTGCCATAGGCCGCCACTCAATGCGGTAAGGCCTGGCTGTCATGCGCGTTTTTTCGTTGGCAGGGCCGCAATGTCGGCGTTCATCTCGGCCATGACTTCATCGTGAGGGATGCTCGGCCGAGGGTCGTCAATGGATGCCTGAATCTCGCCGGCTAGCCACTGGTTATAGGCGGCAGCTTCGTGCGCTCCGCGCATGGCGTTTGCCCTGCCCCGGTTGCCCGCGTCCTGTTCCTTCTTGGTCGGGTCATATTCACTCGCGTCGAAGTGACCTACCGTAATGCCAATTTCACGCAACACGTTCAACGCTGACAACGGATTGCCGAAGCGGCGCGGCTCGGTGCTGCGGGCCTTGCGCTTTGGCACGTGGTCAATCCACCAGCTTCTGCTTGGTCCCGAAAATCCGGTCGCCCGCGTCGCCCAGGCCGGGGATGATATAACCGTGCTCGTTCAGCCGCTCGTCGATCGAGGCGGTATAGATGGCGACCTCGGGATGCGCTTCAGTAACCCGCCGTACCCCCTCGGGCGCGGCCACCAGTACCAGGGCGCGGATCTCGCGGCAGCCGGCCTGCTTGAGCAGGTCGATGGTGGCGATCATGGAACCCGCCGTGGCCAGCATGGGGTCGACGATCAAGGCTTGCCGCTGGTCGAGCTCGCCCACCAGGCGCTCGAGGTAGGTATCCGCCTGCAAGGTGGATTCGTTGCGGGCGATGCCGACCACGCTGACGCGCGCCCCTGGTATCAGGCTGAGCACGCCGTCGAGCATACCGATGCCCGCGCGCAGGATGGGCACGACGGTAATCTTTTTGCCGGCCAGGCGTTCGACGGTGACCGGGCCGCTCCAGCCTTGCACTTCGCAGGGCTCGAGCGGTAGATCCTTCGCGGCTTCGTAGGTGAGCAGGGCGGCGATCTCTTGCGCCAGCTCGCGAAAACTCTTGGTGCTGAGATCGGCGCGACGCATCAGGCCGAGCTTGTGGCGGATCAGCGGATGGCGGATTTCGTGGACGGGCATGGCGCGAGAGAAGCGTGGCTCAGGACGGGAAGGAGGAGCAGGTGTGGAACTCGCCGGTGGCGGGGTCGCGCACCAGCAGGCGGCCGGTGGCGATGCCGAAATACGCGCCGTGAAGCTGCAGCTTGCCGCGTTCGACCAGGATCCGGACGCAGGGGAAGGTCATCAGCATCTTGAGGCTGTGTTCGACCACCGCCAGCTCGACCTGTCGCAGCCGGGCCAACAGATCGAGCCCTGGAGCTTCTTCAAGCTGTTGGGTCAGGTGGGCGATCTGGGACGTCCAGCGGCCGATGAAGTTGCCGGGCGAAAGCGGCTTGCCGGGTTCGACCACGGCGCGGATGCCGCCGCAATGGGCGTGGCCGAGCACTACGATATGCTTGACCCGCAACGCCTGGACGGCGAACTCGATGGCCGCGCTGGTGCCATGCAGGGTGCTGCTGTCGTCTTCGCAAGGCGGAACCAGATTGGCGACGTTGCGCACGACGAACAGCTCGCCGGGGCCGGCGTCGAAGATCGCCTCGGGGGAAACGCGGGAATCGCAACAGCCGATGATCATGATCTCGGGCTTCTGGCCAGCCTCGGCCAGCTTGCGGTAGCGATCTTGTTTAGCGGCAAACCGTCCTTCCATGAAGGACTGGTAGCCCTGGGTCAACCGTTCGGGGAAACTCATGAGGGGATCTCGTGGGAGGGTACGAACTGCAAGTTTAGTGCGATCGGCGCCAGCGCTCGAGATCGCGGCGATCGCGTTTGGTGGGCCTGCCGGTGTCGAGGCTATGCGCGGGCTCCGGCGCCAGGCGCCGCTGTTCCGCCATTTGCTCGCGGGCCGCCAGGCTCTCGGGGGTTTCCTCGTACAGCTGTCGCGCAACCGGCGCGGGGCCGCGCACCTGGCTCAGGCCCATCACCATCACCGTGATCGTGACCGCCTCGCGGCGGACGGCGATACGGTCGCCAAGCCGAACCTCGCGCGCCGGCTTGGCCGGCTGGTCATTGACCTGAACCCGGCCTTTTTCGATCTCATCGACGGCGAGGCCGCGGGTTTTATAGAACCGCGCGGCCCACAACCATTTATCCAGTCGTACTTTATCGCTCATGATCGTCATGCGGGGCGCCCCGCCTGATTGCGGAGCGGCTGGCGCGGTGTGGCCGGGAATCAGGCAGCGCGTTCCAGCCGGCGATCCCCACGCCATTGAACCAGATTGATGGCCACCACCACAAGCGTGCAGGAAGCCGCCATCATCAGCGCGAAGAAGGGCCCGTAGGTGGCGCTGAGGCCAAAGGAAATCGCCACCAGCGCGGCTCCCACGCTCTGGCCGAACGTGCGCGAAGTGCTTTGCAGACCGCCCGCCGCACCCACGCGCTGGATGGGAATGGCGCCGATCATACTGCGGTTATTGGGCGAATGAAAAAAGCCGAAGCCCACGCCGCAAACCATCAGGGCGCCGATGATGGCGGCATCGCTCGCCTGGGCGGACAGACTGAGAAGGAGCAGCTGCCCCAGCAACAGCAGGCCCGAGCCGACCAGGCACAGGACGGCCGCCCGGTAGCGGTCGGCGAGGCGCCCCGCGAGCGGCGCCATGAGCACGCTGCAAACCGGCCAGGCCGTCATCAGCAGGCCCACTTCAACTTGGTCGCGGCCGAAGGTCTGCAGGAAATAGAAAGGCAAGGCAATGAAAGCCGCGGTTTGCGCCGCGAACATGAAAAGCCAGCTGGAAATCCCGAAGGAGAACGCCCGGATCGGAAAGAGGTCGATCGGCCAGAGCGGCGTTGTCTGGGTACGGGCGCGGCGGTAGATCACCACGCCCAGGCCGACGCCGACGGCGATGGCGGCCAGCGCCGTGAGCGGAGCCGCGGCCAGTTGGTCGAGCCCGATCACCAGAAGGACGAGCATGACTCCGCTGAGAACGGCATTGAGCACATCGAACCGGGTGCGTACCGGACGGGACTCCGGCAGCAGGCGATAGGCCAGCAAGGCGGCAATGCCAATGGGGATGTTGATGGCAAAGAGCCATGGCCAGTCGGCCACCGACAGCACCACCGAACTGATGGTGGGGCCCAGCGCGCTACCCGAACCGACGACCATGGCGTTGAGACCGATGCCGCGGCCGAGCAGATGCAGCGGATAGATATGCCGCATCATGCCGGCCATCACCGACATCATCGCCGCCGAACCCAGGCCTTGCAGCACCCGGGCCATGGTGAGCATGGTGAGCGACGACGATAGGGCGCAGCACAGCGATGCCAAGGTAAACACCGCCAGACCGGCGGTGTAGACTTTGCGGAACCCGATGCGGTCGCCCAGGGCCGATAGCGGCAGCAACGCCACCAGCAGCACCACGTTATAGGCGTTGACCACCCACACCGCATCGGCGGGGCTGGCATCCAGCGCCGCCGCGATGGTGGGCAATGATACGTTGGCGATCGAGGCGTCGATCACCGACATCAGAATCGACGACAACTGGACCGTGGCGGCCCAATAGCGCTGAGGCGCGGACAGCCCTTCGGGGTTGCTGCGAATGGTGGAGGAATGGGGAGCGGGAGACGACATTGGTGAGAGGTCAACTGAGGCGTCAAGAATACTCCAACTAGACGCTCTACGGGTTGTCCCTAGTTTTCCGTCGGAACCACGGTGTTGTGAGCCCGCGCGGGCTCCCTGGGTGAAGGGCGCCCGCCTTGCCATGACAAAAAAAACCCCGGTCTTGCAAGGACCGGGGCGCGTCATTCCCGCCTGGTGGCCGATGGGATCGGCAACCGGTGGGGATCAGTAGTGGATCACCGTGCGGATCGACTTGCCTTCGTGCATCAGGTCGAAGGCTTCGTTGATTTCATCGAGCGGCAGGGTGTGGGTCACGAACGGCGCCAGGTCGATCTTGCCCTCCATGGCGTCTTCCACCATGCCCGGCAGCTCGGTACGACCCTTGACGCCGCCGAAAGCCGTGCCCTTCCAGGTGCGGCCCGTGACCAGCTGGAACGGACGGGTGGAGATCTCTTGGCCCGCGCCGGCCACGCCGATGATCACCGACTGGCCCCAGCCGCGGTGGGCGCATTCCAGCGCGGCGCGCATGACGTTGACGTTGCCGATGCACTCGAAGGAGTGGTCGACGCCCCAGCCCGTCATCTCGACGATGACCTGCTGGATGGGTTTATCGTGATCCTTGGGATTGATGCAGTCGGTGGCGCCGAATACCTTGGCCAGTTCGAACTTGGCCGGGTTGGTATCGATCGCGATGATGCGGCCGGCCTTGGCCTGGCGTGCGCCCTGGATCACCGCCAGGCCGATGCCGCCCAGCCCGAATACGGCCACGGAGTCGCCTTCCTGGACCTTGGCGGTGTTGTGCACCGCGCCTATGCCCGTGGTGACGCCGCAGCCCAGCAGACACACATGTTCGGGATTGGCGTCGGGGTTGACCTTGGCCAGCGAGACTTCGGCCACGACGGTGTACTCGCTGAAGGTGGAGCAGCCCATATAGTGGTAGATCGGTTGGCCCTGATACGAGAAGCGGGTGGTGCCATCGGGCATCACGCCCTTGCCCTGGGTGGCGCGAACCGCCACGCACAGGTTGGTCTTGCCCGACTTGCAGAACAAACACTCGCGGCACTCGGCGGTGTACAGGGGAATGACGTGGTCGCCGGGCTTGACGCTGGTCACGCCTTCGCCCACTTCAACGACGATGCCGGCGCCTTCGTGGCCGAGCACGGCCGGAAACACGCCTTCGGGATCGTCGCCCGACAGGGTGAAAGCATCGGTGTGGCAGACGCCGGTGTGGGTGATCTTCACCAGCACTTCACCCTTGCGGGGCGGCTCGACGTCGAGCTCTACGATCTGCAGGGGCTTGCCGGCCTCGAAGGCGACGGCGGCGCGGGACTTCCGGGTTTTCATGGCGATTCTCCTGTAACGAACATCGATGGTGGACGCACACTGGCCATCCGCCGGGACCAACTAGCGCAAATACGAACGAACCAGGCTGACGGCTTCGTCGATCGAAGCCTGCTGCCCCTCGGTGCCGGCGGCATGAGCGAACTCTTCGCGCAAATGGCTCTCGAGCACACTCGCCATCAGCCCGTTGATTGCGCCCCGCACGGCGGCGATCTGCTGCAGCACGGGGCCGCAGTCGGCGCCGGCTTCCAGCGCACGCTCCAGGGCGTCGATCTGGCCGCGCACCCGGCGCACACGCGCCAGCACGCGTTTTTTCTCCTCGGGCGAATGCGGCATGGGCTCAGTCTCGTTGGATAGTGGGCGGTAGTATATACAGGAACTGGTGGGGGGTATCGGGCTTCCCCGCTTTTTTCCTGCCGAGGGCCTGCATAGATGCCAAGGGCCGCTACGCCGTTCTTTCCGCTACATGAAGGGCCGTGGGCTTGAGCGACCGCGGCACTTGGCGGTGTCGAATTTACCGGAGTGATAAAGGGCGGCCAAGTCTGTTTTGCGGGACTTGGCCGTCGCGGCTGGGATGAGGGCGGTGGCCTTTGAATCCCGAGCCTAGATTACCGCGATGGCTTCCATCTCGATTTTCACCGGCGCCAGCAAGCCGCTGATGACGGTGGATCGGGCTGGAGGGTGGCTGCCGAAACGTTCGGCATAGGCCGCATTGAAGGCCGGATAATCGTTGGCGTCGACCAGCCAGACCGTGATCTTGGCAACGCGGTCCAGGCCGCTGCCGGCGGCCTGGAGCAGCGACTCGATCTGGTCGATCACCGCGTGGGTCTGGCCGGCGATGTCGGGGGCCGCGGGTTGGCCGTTGCGCATGGGCACCTGGCCCGAAACGAAGGCCAGCCGCTGGCCGGCGATCACCACCGGCGTGATCGGCTGAACGGCGCCCTGTCGGACGACAGGGCCGCCGCGACGCTCGAGGGCGGAGAGGATGGGATCGCTCAATTGACGGGTACCTCGGCCTTTTTGACGATGTCGGCCCATTTGGCGGTTTCCGCGGCCACGAAGTCGGCGGACTCCTTGGGCGACCTGGTATCGACCATGGCGCCCTGGTCGGAGAAGAAGCTGGCCACCGCCGGGTCGTTGAGGATCTCGACTACCGTGCTGTTGAGCTTATCGACAACCGGCTGCGGCGTGCCGGCGGGCGCGAACAGGCCTTGCCAGGACAGCGCCTCGAAATCCTTCACGCCCGATTCGGCAAGCGTGGGAACGTCGGGCAGCATGGGGTGGCGCTGCAGGCCGGTGACGGCGAGGGCCTTGGCTTTGCCTGATTGCAGGTGCGGCATGAGGACCAGGACGTCGCCGAACATGAAGTCGATCTGGCCGCCAAGCATATCGTTGAGGGCGGCGGCGCTGCCTTTGTAGGGTACATGGACCAGCTTGGTGCCCGCCGCCAGATCGAGCATTTCGCCGGTGAGATGCATGGACGTGCCGTTGCCGGGGGTGCCGTAGGTCAGGGTGTCGGGGTGAGCGCGAGCGTAGTCGAGAAACTCGCGGATGTTCTTGACGGGCACCTGGTCGTTGACCGCCACGACCAACGGCGTGTTGACGACCAGCGATACCGCTTCGAAATCCTTGACCGGGTCGTAAGGGGGATCGGCATACAGACTGTAGCTCACGGAGTGCGAGCCGGTGACGCCCAGCACCAGCGTGTGGCCATCGGGCTTGGCATTGGCGACCTGGCGCGATCCGATGGTGCCGCCCGCTCCAGGGCGGTTGTCGATGATCACGGTCGTGTTCAGGCGCTTGGACATTTCATCGCCCAGCTTGCGTGCCAGCAGATCGGTACTGCCGCCCGGCGGGAACGGCACGACGATGGTGATGGGCTGATCGGGGAAGGCTTGGGCGGCCGAGCCGACTCCCAAGATGGCCGCCGCGGCGGTGGCCGCGAGGTATTTGCGCAGATGTGTCATGGTTTCCTCTCGATGATGTTGGTTCATTTGTCCGTGTATTGTCCCCAGCCGCCTCCACCCGCGGTCTGCAGGTAGAGACGATCGCCGGGGTACCACTCGAATCGCGCCTTCGACGCGATGTCTTCCCGTTGCCCGTTGGCTCTTTCGAGCCAGGCGCGGGAACTGCTGCCCGGAGAGCCGCCAGCGGCTCCGGCCGCCTGGCTCAGGTGCCGCTCGCCGCGGTAGGTCACTACGGCACGGCCTTCCAGGAGGCGGTAGACGCGGGTCACGCCGTCGCCGCCGCGATGCCGCCCGGCGCCACCCGAGTCGGCATGTAGACCGATATGCTCGACGCGCACCGGAGCAATGGCTTCCAGGGTTTCCGCCGGCAGATTGCGGGCGTTGCCGACATCGGTGGAGGTTCCTGGAGCACCATCGCCGTCGGGGCCGGCTCCCGCCCCGCCAGCGATGATTTCGGTGAACTGATAATGGCTGCCGTCGGCCCGCTGGCCGCCCACGGCCATGACGACGGCCACGCTGGCGTTGGCTGCTGGCGCGTGGTCGGGGTCGGCCTGGGCCCAGGCCGCCAGCAGGGTATTGCACGCCAATTTAACGGTCGCGGTACGCGCATTGACCGGCGCTGGCGACCGTGGGTTGACCACCGTGCCCTCTGGCAAGTGCAAGGTCAGCGGCTCCAGGCAGCCATGGTTGTTGGCCGCGGAGGGAGCCAGGCAGCGCATGAAGTAGAAGGCCGCCGCCAGCATGGCGGCCGGCGTGGCGTTGAGCGGATACGCCTGTTGCGGGCTGGAGCCGGTGAAGTCGATCGTCAGGGTGTCGCCACGCTTGCACAGGGTGGTCGCCAGCACGATCGGCTCGTGGCCGGGCCGCGGGTCGAGATGGTCTTGCCAGGCGAAATCACCGTCGGGCAAAGCCTGCAGCGCCGCGCGGGTCTGTTGGGCGCCTCGCGTAATCAGGGCTGCGGTTTGCGCGGCAAACGCCGCGACGCCGAGCTCGGCGATGAGCTCGCCCAGTTCGCGGGTGCCGAGCTGCAACGCCTGCCATTGTGCGTCGAGGTCGCCTTCCAGGTGGTCGGGTGTGCGCGAGTTGAGCGTGAGAATCGCGTGCAGATCTGCGACGCGCTCGCCGGCGCGCCGCCAGTACACCGGCGGCAGCCGCAGCCCTTCCTGGAAGATATCGCCGGCATCGGGCGGCAGCGAGCCCGGTGTGGCGCCGCCGATGTCTTGATGATGCAGGATGGTGACCGCCAGTGCGGCTGTACGCCCCTCGCTCGTGACAGGGCTGAGAAGCACGAAATCGGGTAAATGCGTGCCGCCGTGCCAGGGATCGTTGAGCAGGATGGCGTCGCCTGCCCGCAGCGTGTCGGCGGGGTAGCGGCGCAGGATGCCGGCCACCGCGGGGATCAGGCTGCCCAGCAGCAGCGGCAGCGAGCGGGCCTGCGCCAGGACGCGGCCATCGGGCAGGAAGATGGCGGCGGCGCAATCCATGGCGTCGCGTGCGATGGCCGATACCGCCGCCTGGCCCAGCCGCCGCTGCATGCGGTTGGCGATGCCTTCGAGGCGGAGATCGAGGATGTCGAGCGTGGCGGGGCTCCAGGCGGCCGCCGCCGTGGCGTCCGGGTTCGAAGCCTGGGTCGGGGGGCCGCCAGGGGAGAATGTCCGTACGGAAGCCTGGCCGCTGTTCGCGATCGTCGCCGGGCCGCCAGGGGCGGGGTTCGAGCAGTGGTTCAGGGTCATGCCGGCTCCAGATGCAGTGTGCCGCTGGTGCCGCGTTGCCACCGCCAGTCGGGCGGAACCACCAGGGTGGTATCGCGGGCGGTCAGCAGCGCGGGCCCCCGGCCGGTGCCGTGAGGTGGCGCGAGGTCGGTGTCGAGCGCGAGCGGCCCGGCGGTTGGATCCAGCAGCCCGCAGGCGGTGGCGATACCCGGCCGGGCCGGTACGGCCACCTGGCGCATGCCGACCAGCCGGGCCACTTCGAGAGCGTGCAGCCCGCCGCCGCCACCCGCCGGCACCAGGGTGGCCTCGCGCGGATCAAAGCCCGCGTCCACGGCGACATCGCGCACCGCTTCGGCAAGACGATGCCGGGCCACTCGCAACGCCTCGGCCGCCGCGGTTTCAGGTGTCAGGCCCAAGGGAGTGGCCAACTGGCTGGCTACGATGGCTCGGGCCGCGGCGTGATCCACGGCGAGCTCGCCCGCCAAATGATAGGGCATTTGTCCCAGTACGGCGAGGCAGTCGGTGAGGGTGGCATCGCGGCCGCCACGGCCGAAACAGGCGGGCCCCGGATCGGCCCCCGCCGAATCCGGGCCCACTGTAAGGCCGCCGTCGATGGCGCGAACCCGGCTGCCGCCGCCGACCGCAATCGAAGTGATTGCGGCGGAGCGCAGGCGCAGCGTGAGGTCGCCCAGCAGGAGGGTGTCGGTGCTGGCCGGCTCGCCATGGCGCAAAAAGCAGAGGTCGCTGGTGGTGCCGCCGATGTCGAGGGTAATCAAGGGCTGCCGGCCGAGTTCGGGATCGAGCATGCGCAGCACGCCGCGCACCGCAGCGCCGGGCCCCGACATGGCGAGGGCCAGCGGGCGCTCGGCGGCGGTATCCAGCGTCAGGGCGGAGCCGTCGGAAGCCAGGACCCGTGGCGCTGGTGCCTGGCGCTGCTCCAGGCCCTGGCGCAGGCGATCGAGGTATTGCCGCACGCCCGGCTTGAGATAGGCGTCGAGCACTGCCATGAGCCAGCGCTCATACTCTCCGGGTTGAGGATCCACCTGAGCCGAGAGCGATACCTGCAAGCCCGGATGGGCCTCGCGCAGCAGACGGCCGACGAGGGCTTCCTGGGCCGGATCTCGACATGAAAACAAGAGGCCGACCGCCGCGGTTTCGATGCCGTCGGCCGCCAGGCGGCGGCCGATCGAAGTGATTTGAGCGGGATCGACGGCTTCGACTTCGTTGCCATTGGTGTCGAGCCGCCCCGAAATCTCGAAACGCAGTGCTTTCGGCAAGAGGTCGAGAGGCGTTTGCGGGCCGACCTGCCGGGCGTAGAGTTGGCCGCGGCGCTGCCGGCCCAGGGTCATGGCGTCGGCGAAGCCGCGACTCACCAGCAAGGCGGGCGGCGTTGAACGGCGTTCGAGCAAGAGGTTGGTGGCCACCGTGCTGCCATGGACCAGGCTGGCCACTTGCGCCGACGCAATATCGGCGGCCTGGAGCAGGCCGTCGTAGGCGGTCAGCATGGCGGCTGCCGGGTCTTGGCCATGATGCGGCAGCTTGACGAGATGACTGGCGCCGTCCGGACCGAGCGCAATGCCGTCGCAGAACGTGCCGCCGACGTCGATGCCCAGATGCCAGGCGCGCGCCTGCCCGTCGCCGCCCGCGGAGCCGAGGTTCCCGCTCATCACGCCGTCCAGCGGGTGGGAGAGAACGGGGCGAGATCGAGGCCCGCGGGTTGGCCATCGACCATCCGCGCCACTTCGCGCCCGGTACTTGCACCGCCGCACATGCCGACGTGGCCGTGGCCGAAGGCGCACCATGCGTTGGCCACGCCGGGAACGCCGCCGATCACGGGCAGGCTGTCGGGTAGGCACGGCCGATGACCCATCCAGCGGGTGTGGCGGGAGGTGTCGAGATGAGGGAACATTTCGCGGCCGTGGTGCAGCAGGACGTCGGCACGGCGATAGTCCGGCTCCGCCTCCAGGCCGGCGAACTCCACCGAGCCGGCCAGGCGCAGACCTTTGGCCATCGGATTGACCATCAGGTTGTGTTCCACCGCCATGACGGTGTGGCGCAACGCGAGATTGTTGCTGTTGACGGTAACGTGGTAGCCGCGCTGGGTTTCGAGCGGGATCCGCAGCCCCAATTGGCGAGTCAGCCGGGCCGACCAGGCGCCGCCGGCAATGACCACGGCGTCGCAGGCCTGCACCTCGCCGTTGTCCAGGAGCAGGCCATCGATACGATCGCCGCGGCGCTGGAAGCCGGTTACCCGCTGGCGGACGCTGGTGGCGCCGTCGCGTTCGCATTGCGCATGCAGGCCCTTGACGAGTTCCGATGGATCGAGCGTGGAGCCGTTTTCGGGCGCCAGGATGCCGAAGCGGAAACGGCCCTTGAGGTCGGGTTCCAGCGTTTCCAGCTCTTCCTGGCCCACATCGCGCAGCTCCACGCCCAGGCTGCGGCGCAGATCCATGCCCCATTGCCATTGCCGCGCCACGTCGGAAGACGAATACACATACAGGCAGCCGGTGCGCTGCACCAGGTGCTGGAGGTCGGCGTGCTCCAGCAGCGGTTCGTAGCAATCGAAAATCGGCGCCAGCAGCTCCCGCAGGGCCGTGGCGATGCGCACGACTTCCGCCGGTTTGCTATGGTGGAGAAACCGCAGCATCCAGGGCAGCACGGTGGGCAGGTAGGACCACCGGACGGTCAGTGGACCCAGCGGATCGCGCAGCCAGCGCGGGACTTTCTTCCACATGCCCGGCATGCCCACCGGCAAACAGGCGCTGGGCGATAGCGACCCCGCGTTGCCGAAGGAACAGGCTTCGCCGGGGGGCAGGGGGTCGATAAAGGTCACTTGGTGGCCCGCCCGCTGCAGCCAGGCGGCGCTGCAGACGCCCACGATGCCGTTACCGATCACTGCTACCTGCATAGATGTCTCTCCAAAGGGCAGGGTCGGGGGCGACGCCTGGCACTGTTGTTGTCGCGGCACTGTATGCCAGCTGCATGCAATTATGGCCACTAGTTGCGAAAAAGGGAAGAGTCCGCAGCGCTATGGGTCTTCACCTTCCGGTCGTCAGTTCATACATAACCCATGGGGGTAATGCAAGTTTTAGGGAATTCGCCGCGCGGTGGGAGAGGTTTTCCATCTGCGTCAGCCCATGCGATGTTTCTGTCAGTGTATGCAGGGGCTGGGAGGTTGTCTGCAGTGACGGGGCCGGGTCATGCACGAGAATCCCGCGGTGGTTTGCCGCTACAATACTGCGCATTCCGAGGAGCGCTGCAACGGGCACATCCCGCCAGGCTCGGAACCTCGATCCGCCGCTGCCGCCTGGTTCGCGCGATCGTCGTAACGGCGCTCGACCACACCCGCGGGGGCGCGGCTGGTTCGAGCGGTTCGGACTCCGCCGCCCGCGGGCCTACCGGAGTCCTTCTCATGAATACCGTTGCCGATACCGGCGTCCAAGCCGATCACCGTATTGCCGATATTTCGCTGGCTGCCTGGGGCCGCCGCGAAATCGCCATTGCCGAAACCGAAATGCCGGGCCTGGTAGCCATCCGCGACGAGTACGCCGCCAGCCAGCCGCTCAAGGGCGCACGCATCGCCGGCAGCCTGCACATGACCATCCAGACCGCCGTGCTGATCGAAACCCTGCAGGCGCTGGGCGCTCAGGTGCGTTGGGCCTCGTGCAATATTTATTCCACCCAGGACCACGCCGCCGCCGCGATCGCCGCCAGCGGGACGCCGGTGTTCGCCATCAAGGGCGAAACACTGGCCGACTATTGGGATTACACCCACGAGATCTTCGAGTGGCCGGGCGAGGCGCAGGCCAATATGATCCTCGACGACGGCGGCGACGCCACGCTGCTGCTGCATCTGGGCGCCCGCGCCGAACGCGACGCCTCGGTGCTCGACAATCCCGGCAGCGAGGAAGAAACCTTTCTGTTCGCCGCCATCCGCGCCAAGCTGGCCCGGGATCCCGCCTGGTACTCCACTCGCCTGGCCCAGATCCAGGGCGTGACCGAAGAAACCACCACCGGCGTGCACCGCCTGTACCAGATGGCCGAGAAGGGCGAGCTGGCGTTTGCCGCCATCAACGTCAACGATTCGGTTACCAAATCGAAGTTCGACAACCTCTACGGCTGCCGCGAGTCTCTGGTCGACGGCATCAAGCGCGCCACCGACGTGATGGTGGCCGGCAAGGTGGCGGTGGTGTGCGGCTATGGCGACGTGGGCAAGGGCTGCGCCCAGGCCCTGGCCGCCTTGCGCGCCCAGGTGTGGGTCACCGAAGTCGACCCGATCTGCGCCCTGCAGGCCGCCATGGAAGGCTACAAGGTCGTGACGATGGACGAAGCGGCCGACCAGGCCGACATCTTCGTCACCGCCACCGGCAACTACCACGTGATCACCCACGATCACATGGCCCGCATGAAAGACCAGGCAATCGTCTGCAATATCGGCCACTTCGATAACGAGATCGACGTCGCCTCGCTCGAGCGCTACACCTGGGAAGAGATCAAGCCGCAGGTCGACCACGTGATCTTCCCCGACGGCAAGCGCATCATCCTGCTGGCTCGCGGCCGCCTGGTGAACCTCGGGTGCGCCACCGGCCATCCCTCGTTCGTGATGTCTTCTTCGTTCGCCAACCAGACACTCGCCCAGATCGAGTTGTTTACACGCAACGATCAATACACGCGCGGCCAGGTTTATGTGCTGCCCAAGGCCCTCGACGAGAAGGTCGCGGCGCTGCATCTCAAAAAACTGGGTGTCAGCCTCACGCAGCTTACGCCGGAACAGGCAAACTACATCAACGTGCCGCAAACCGGGCCGTTCAAGTCGGATCATTACCGCTACTAAGCGGTCGGTCCGGCCCGTTCCCAAGCATTGCCCCGCCGCTCGGCGGGGTATCTCATCCTTCTGGAGGCTGATGCCATGACCCTGTTGCTGATCTGGTTGTTGAATGCGGTAGCCTTGCTGGCGGTGGCCTATCTCTTGCCCGGCATCACGGTGGCCGGCTTCGGGTCCGCGCTCATCGCCGCGCTGGTGCTGGGCTTGCTCAATGCGATCGTCAAGCCCATCCTGATCGTGCTGACCATTCCCATCACCATCATCACCCTGGGCCTGTTCCTGCTGGTGATCAATGCCCTCGTGTTCTGGTTCGCCGGCTCCATCCTGAGCGGCTTCAAGGTGGCGGGTTTCTGGTGGGCATTGGGCGGCGCCCTGCTCTACAGCATCATCACGGGGCTCCTGGCATCGGTCTTCTCCTTGTAATCGAGGATCTACATGACCGATTTGAGCCTTGAGTTCTTTCCGCCGCGCGACGCCACGGCCGAGGTCCGGCTGGTGGCGGCGGCAAAAGAACTGGCTGCATTGGCTCCACGCTACGTCAGCGTCACGTTCGGCGCCGGCGGTTCCACGCGCGAGGGCACGCTGGCAACGGTGCGCCAACTGCAAGGCCTGGGCTTCGACGTGGCGCCGCACCTTTCGTGCATCGGCGCCACGCCGGACAGCTTGCGAGGTCTTCTGCAGTCGTATCGCGAGCTGGGCGTACGCCGCCTGGTGGCCTTGCGTGGCGATATGCCGTCGGGCATGGGGCCGGGCCTGAGCATCCTGCGCCATGCTTCCGACCTCGTGCGCTTCATCCGCGACGAAACCGGCAATTGGTTCCACATCGAAGTCGCGGCCTATCCCGAAATGCATCCCCAGGCCGCAAGCCCCCAGGCCGACCTCGGGCATTTCATCGAGAAGATGCGGGAGGGCGCCAACAGCGCCATCACGCAGTATTTCTTCAATGCCGACGCCTATTTCGAGTTCGTCGAGCGCGCACGCGCGCAGGGCGTCTCGGCACCGATCGTGCCCGGCATCATGCCGATCACGAACCACAACCAGCTGGTGCGCTTCTCGGAAGCCTGCGGCGCCGAAGTACCGCGCTGGATCCGCCTGCGTCTGGCCAGCTTCGGCGACGACCGGGCCTCGATCCGGGATTTTGGCCAGGATGTGGTCGGTAGCCTCTGCCAGCGCCTGCTGGATGGAGGGGCGCCGGGTTTGCACTTTTATACGCTCAACCAGGCCGATGCCGTGCGTGGCGTTTGGTCGCAGTTGCACCGGCAATAATCTCTGTCGCTTCGTGCCGGGCCTCCGAAGGCGCCGGGGAGCCCGGGGCGGCCCGGCCTTCCCGGCGCTTCAGCCGCCGTCGGCGGGGAAGCGGGGCGAGGGGCAAAGCCAGCCGTGCTCGGTGAGCACGGCGTCCAGTGCGATATCGTGAGGAGCCGGCTGATGCTCGAAGGGCTCCAGCCGCCCGCAATCGAAGGCGACGCCGATGGTGAGCGGCGCTGCCCCCGACTCCGCCAGGGCCGCCAGCGTGCGGTCGTAGTAGCCGCCGCCGTAGCCCAGGCGGTCGGCGTGCAGCGTAAAACCCAGCGTGGGTACCAGCAAGGTGTCGGGCACGCAGGGCGCGCCCACGGGCACGGGAATGCCGTAGCGGTCGGCTTGCATGGGCGCCTCGGGCTGCCAGCGCCGGAAGGTGAGCGGCGATGCCTCGCGCACGACGTCGGGCAGCACCACGGTGTAGCCTTGTGTTACCCATTGCCGCAGAACGGTGCGCAAGTCGGGTTCTTCAGCCAGGGGCCAGAAGGCCGCGATCACTTGCGGGACGATGCCGCGGCGACCCACCAGCACCGGCCATTGGCGCGGGCCGGGCTGGGCCAGCAAAGCACAAATGCGAGCGCTCGCCTGTTGCCGCTGTTGAGGCGTCATGGCGGAACGCGCCGCACGCAATCGGCGGCGGATGGCAAGAGCCGAGGCGCCTGCTGTATCCTCTACGCTCTGGGCAGCGTTGGCGATTATCTCGGTGCCGCCGTTGCCGAGTTCGGTGTTGCCATGCATGTTGGGTTGAATCCGATGAAAAAATCCCTGAAGGGTTCCGTCGTAGGGCGCCTGGCGCGCGCCGGCCTTGGTTTGGCGGGCGCGGCCGCATTAGGGCTGGGTGTGGCGGCTTCGGCGGGTGCCGCGGCGTCAGAGCCGGCCCTGGCTTTACTGGTTTCGGCGCGCGAAGCCGCCAATGCCAGATTATGGGGCAAGGTCGAACAAATCGTACCGGCGTTGCAGGCCGATTTGCTAGGGTCTTACCCTGAGTATTGGCTGCTGCGACCGCAGTTGCAGGCGCGCCAGGGGCCTTTTCCCGCCACCGACGTGGCCCGCTTCCTGGAAGATCACCGCGGCACCTACCTCGAGCAACGGGTGCGGGGCGAAGCCATTCTGGCGGCCATGCGGCGCGGCGAAGCCCAATGGGTGCTGCGCCTGGCCGAGGGCCTGGAAGTGCGTAACGGCCATACCGAATGCGCCATTCTGCTCGCGCGCCAACTCACCGGCGGCCGCGTGTCGGCCGCGCAAGCGCAAACGGTCTTCACTCCGGGCGAAGCCTGCTGGGCGCTGTACGACACCCTATACGGCCAACAAATCCTCGGCCAGCCCTTGATCGCCCGCCAGATGCGCGATGCCGTCGACGTTGACGCCAAGGCCACCGCGTTGCGGCTGGGGGCCTATTTTCTCGACGATGCCCAGGAAAAAGCCCTGGCGGCCGCCTGGGACGACCCCATGCCCTGGCTGCGGCGGCTGGAAGGGCAGCGGCTCGACCCGGCACGGCTCGAGCTGGTCGTGGCGGCCCTGGCACGCCTCGCGCGCAAAGACATGTTGCCGGGCCACCGGTATTTCCTCGAGCGTTGGGCGGCCAAGCTGCCCACGGCCGATGCCGCCTGGGTGCAGGCGCATTTCGCCCTGCTGGCCGCGCTTCGCCAGAACGACGTGGCCCATGCCTGGTACCGCCAGACCGAGGCCGCCACCATCAGCGATTACAGCGCCGAGTGGCGGGTCCGCTCGGGCTTGCGCCAACCCGAGGTCGATTGGGCCTGGGTGCTGCGCGCGATCGAGCTCATGCCCGACACCCTGCGCGCCGAACCGGCCTGGCGCTATTGGCGCGCCCGAGGCTTGGCGGCCACCGGTCAGCCGCGAGTGGCACAAGCCGAGTTCAGCACGCTGGCCACTCGTTTCGACTACTACGGCCTGTTGGCCGGCGAGGAACTCGGCATCTCGGTCACCGTGCCGCCCAGCGCGCCCGCGCCCTCCGAGGCGGAACTGGGCGAGGTGCGCCAGATTCCAGGCCTGCAGCGTGCGCTGGCCCTGTTTGCCCTCGACTGGCGCTCCGAGGCGGTGCCCGAGTGGAACTACGCCTTGCGCGGCATGACCGACCGGCAATTGCTGGCGGCAGCCGAGATCGCCCGCGAGGCCGGACTGTACGATCGCGTGGTCAACACTTCCGAACGCACGCGCGAACAGCACGATTTCCGCCAGCGCTTCATTGCGCCCTTCGCCGGCCAGGTAACCGCCAAGGCCCGCGAAGTCGGCGTCGATCCGGCCTGGGTCTACGGCCTCATCCGACAGGAGTCGCGCTTCGTCACCAGTGCGCGCTCGGGCGTGGGCGCCACCGGCCTCATGCAGCTGATGCCGGCCACCGCGCGGTGGGTCGCGCGGCGCATCGGCATGGAGGGCTTCCATCCCTCGCGCATCAACGATTTCGACGTCAACACCACCCTGGGCACCAGTTATCTCCAGATCGTGCTGCAAGATCTCGATGGCTCCCAGCTATTGGCGTCGGCCGGTTACAACGCCGGGCCGCGGCGGCCTCTCAACTGGCGCGCCACCTATCAGGCGCCCGTCGAGGGCGCCATTTTCGCCGAAACCATTCCCTTCACCGAAACCCGCGACTACGTGCAGAAAGTCCTGGCGAACGCCACGGTCTACACCGCCCTGTTTACGGGCGAACCGCAGTCGCTCAAGGCGCGGTTGGGCGTGGTGGCGCCGGTCCAGGCCCGCGGTACCGAAACCCCGTGAGCAAGCCGGACGCCGTGCCGCCCCCGTACGACCCGCCGGGCCAGGGCGCGCCGGGGCGGGGCTTGGCGAGCGCCGGTGGCGGGAGCCCGGGCGCTTGGCCTGAGGCCGTGCGGCAGGCGCTGGGTCGGCTGGTCGAGGATATCGCCGGCGATCCCGCCGTCGCGGGGCTTGATGTCTACGTCGTGGGTGGCGCCGTGCGCGACGCTCTGCTGGGCGTGCCGGCGGGCGACCGCGATTGGGTCGTAGTCGGCGCGAGCCCGGAGGACATGGCCAAGCGGGGCTTCACACCGGTGGGTGGCGACTTCCCGGTATTCCTGCATCCGCGCACGCACGAGGAGTACGCTCTCGCACGCACCGAGCGCAAGACGGCGCGAGGTTATCGGGGCTTCGTATTCCACGCCGGGCCCGACGTCACCCTCGAACAAGATCTCCAGCGTCGCGATCTCACGGTCAACGCCATGGCGCTGTCGCCCGATGGCCGGCTCCACGATCCTTGGCGCGGACGCGACGACTTGCGGGCGTGTTGCCTGCGGCACGTGGGCGAGGCGTTTGCCGAAGATCCGGTGCGCATCTTGCGCCTGGCCCGGTTTGCGGCGCGCTTTCACACCTTCTCGGTGGCGGACGACACCCTGGCCCTGTGCCAGGCAATGGTGGCCGCCGGCGAAGCCGATGCCCTGGTGCCCGAGCGGGTCTGGCGCGAAATCGCCCGGGGCCTGATGGAGGCCCGGCCGCTGCGCTTGTTCGAGGTTCTGGCGCAAGCCGAGGCCTTGGCGCGTGTCGCGCCCGAGTGGCAAGTCGCGTGGGAGGCGCCGTCCGGCGGCTTGGCCGAGGTACTGTCGTGCCTGGCTTCGCCGGAATGGGACCTGCCGGCGCGCTACGCCTTGGCCTGTCTGCCGGTGGACGATGCCTCCGGCTTGCATCGGCGGCTCAAGGTTCCGGTGGAATGTGCCGACATGGCACGTTTGCTGGCACTCTGGCGTGACGCCTTGGCGGCATCCAGCGAGAGCGGACTGCCCGACGCCGACGTGGTGCTCGATCGCATCGAGCGTTGCGACGGTCTGCGCAAGCCCGAACGCTTTGCCGCGTTGCTGGCGCTGGCGGCGCGGATGTGGCCGCGGCAGGTGGCGCAGGCGCGCTGGCAGGCCGCCTTGTTGGCGGTGCGGGCGGTCGACGCGGGCGCGGTGGCAAAACGGCAGCAGGGCGGCGGTACCGCCATCCGCGCGGCGGTTCGCGCGGCGCGCCTGCTGGCGCTGGAATCCCTGGGGCTCGAATCCTGAGCTTCGTTCGGGTTTTGTCGCCGGAGGTGCGGCCCACCCGCAAGGGCGTTATACCCAGTGCGCCGTGGTCGTCATCACCTTGGACATGGCGCGCATGGCTAGCCGGGCAGGCGCGGGTAACTCGCGACCGCCGGCCTGCTCGGCCTGGCGCTGATGGCCCGCCTCGTCCAGGCGCATTTGCTCCACGATGTCACGCGAACGCTGATCGTCGGCCGGCAGCTTTTCCAGGTGGCTGGCGAGGTGCTCGCCCACTTGCCGTTCGGTTTCGGCCATGAAGCCGAGGTTGTAGGGCGTGCCGGCGCGCGCGGCAAGAGCGCCAAGGGCGAACGATCCGGCATACCACAGGGGATTGAGCAAACTAGGTCGGCCATTCAGTTCGCGCAGCCGTTGGTTGAGCCAGGCCAGGTGATCGACCTCTTCCTGGGCTGCCTGTTCGAACAGACGGCGGGTGGCATTGTCGCGGACGATGGTGGCCTGGCCCCGATACAAGGCCTGGGCGCAGATCTCGCCGACGTGGTTGACGCGCATCAGGCGAGCGGCGCGGGCGCGCTCGGCCGGACTCAAGGTGTCGGCCGCGGCCGGCGACGCGGCCGAGGCGTTGGCGGGATTGGGGCGCGACGCTTGCGCGACGCCGGTGAGCACCTGCAGGGCGCGATTGGCTTCGGCAAGGAAGCCATCGAGCCGGCTGGTGCGGCGAAGAGAGGCGGGAGCGGATGTGGTCATGATGCGGTACTCGTAGGGCTCGGCGGGCGCCGAAGCGGATGGACCCCTGGCTTCTATTGTACGAAGTCCAAAGTGCGGTCCAGGCGCGCCACCGCCATTGTGACCCCATGGGGTAGCCATTCTTGTGAGAGTCTGTTGCAATGCGGTACCGGAGCGGACGAAGGGTCACCGGAGATGGCGGCCCTTTGGCCGGCGCCGGGTGTGTTCTTTATTTCGTGCGGCGGCGATGGCGGGCGATGGCACCGGCCAGGCGCCGCCGCGGCATTTTTTCCGCTTTTCCTGCTGGACTTTCTATGAAGAGTAAATTATTTGCCGCCGCCACTCTGATCCTTGGCGCGGCGGGAGCCGCACAGGCCCAAAGCGAGGTCACTTTGTACGGCATCCTCGATATCGGCATCGGCGGCACCAATCAAAGCTATCGGCATTCCAGCCTGGGTATGATCAACGGCATGCAATCGGGATCGCGCTGGGGTATGCGGGGTTCCGAAGACTTGGGCAATGGCCTGCGGGCCAATTTTCAGCTCGAAAGCGGCTTCGATCCGTCCACCGGCCAGCGCCAGCAGGGCGGCCGGATGTTCGGGCGAGCCGCCTGGCTGGGTTTGTCGGGTGGTTTTGGCGAGGTCCGCTTCGGTCGCCTGCCTACCGCCGGGTCCGACATCATCAATTTTGTCGATCCTTTCGGCGCCGGCTTTGGCATGGCCGGCATGCATTCTTCTTTCAACGGCGCAGCCACCAACCGTGCGGACAACACGGTGTACTACATCTCCCCGACCTTCTCGGGGCTGACGGGCTATGCGAGCTACTCTTTCAATCGTGAGGGCGCCTCCGCCGCCACCGATGATTCCGATCAACTGTTCAGCGCGATAGTCAAGTACGACCGCGGCCCGCTGGCGCTGGCGGTCAGCTATGAAGGCGCCTACCTGGGCAGCAATACCGCCTGGGCCCAGCGCACGCGCGCCCTCGACCCGCAGGGCCGGGTGCGCGACCCGTACAACGTACAGGTGGGCGGCACCTGGAGCGTCGGCATGCTCACCGCCTCCGCGGCCTGGTCGTACATGAAGAACGGTTTCACCAACCCGGGCATGGGCGACGATGCCGGCGCCACCGGCGCGGCGATCGCCTTCGGCACCGTACGCGACTTCCCCGGCCAGCATGTCAATGCCTACCTGGCGGGGCTCAAGGCGCAGCTAAGCCCGGCCGCGCAATTGTTCGGTACCTGGCAAATGAGCGATCCCGCCAAGCATATGTTCGCCGGGCAAACCTCTCATCATCAGATGGTCTATAGCATCGGCGGCACCTATTCACTCTCGCCGCGCACCAATCTCTACGCTTTCTACAGCTATGTCGATGGCGCCTGGTTCGACAAGAGCTGGCATAGCCAGAGCTATGGCGTGGGAATGCGGCATTTGTTCTGAACATCCCAGAGCTGCCTGTCACGGCGCGTCAGGCCTTTTGGTGATGTCAAGGAAGCCCCGGGCGCGGTCTGGGGCGTCCTTGAAGCTATGTGTAAAACGTCTCCAGTCGGGCGCATAATCTCGTAGCGCCACGGACATGATGCTGGCGGCTGCTTCCCGCGAGTGTCGGCGCGGGGATTTGCCGATTGCGGCATCCGATAAATCCTGTATACCATCCGTATACTTTATGGCTGCCAACCATAACCAAAGCTTCGGGAGACATCATGAACAAACGTACCTTTGCCAAGAGCCTGATCCTATGCACGGCGCTGGGCTGGGCAGGCATCAGCACCGCCCAGGAGGCCTTCAAGGTCGGCCTGATCCTGCCCATGACGGGGCCTTTTGCATCCACTGGGCGCCAAATTGAATCCGCCGCCAAGCTTTACATGGCGCAGCATGGCGATACCGTGGCCGGCCGCAAGGTCCAGTTGATCCTGAAAGACGACGGCGGCTCGGCCGATACCACGCGCCGGCTGGCCCAGGAACTGGTGGTCAACGACAAGGTCGACGTCCTGGCCGGCTTCGGTCTCACGCCGCTGGCCCTGGCCGTGGCGCCCATCGCCAGCCGGGCGCAAGTGCCCACGGTCGTCATGGCCGCAGCCACCGCCACGATCACCGAGGCTTCGCCCTTCATCGTGCGCACCGGCTTCACCCTGCCGCAGGTGACCGAGCCGCTGGCCGAGTGGGCGGGCAAGAACGACATCAAAAAGGTGGTCACCCTGGTGTCCGACTACGGGCCGGGCATTGATGCCGAAAACGCCTTCAAGGGCCGCTTTGCGGCGGGGGGCGGCGAGGTGCTTGAAACCTTGAGGGTGCCGCTGGCCAATCCGGATTTCGCGCCCTTTTTGCAACGGGTGCGCGATCTCTCGCCCGACGCGGTATTCGTCTTCGTGCCGTCGGGTGTTGGTTCGGCGTTCATGAAGCAGTTCGCCAGCCGGGGCCTGGCGGAAGCCGGCATTCGCCTGATCGCCACCGGCGATGTCACCGACGACGATCTGCTCAACGGCATGGGCGACGTGGCGCTGGACGTGGTAACCACCCATCATTATTCAGCGGCCCACGATTCCCAGGTCAACCGGGATTACGTCAAGGCCTTCCGCGATTCGGCCAACATGCGGCCCAACTTCCATGGCCTGGGCGGCTACGACGGCATGCACCTGATCTACCAGGCGCTGGCGGATACCGAGGGCAAGGGCGGCGGCAAGGCGCTGGTGGAGGCCATGAAGGGCAAGTCCTGGGAAAGCCCGCGCGGCCCCATGAGCATCGATCCCGAAACCCGCGATGTCATCCAGAACGTCTACGTGCGCAAGGTCGAAAGGGGCGGCGATGGCGAACTCTACAACGTCGAGTTCGAGACCTTTGAAACCGTGAAGGATCCGGTCAAGGCCGCCAAGAAAGCCGCCTCCTGACCCCGGCCGGTCACCCCGATCCGATTCCCAGGACGAACACTCGCAGCCCCATGCTCACCATCCTGTTCGATGGCATCGCCTACGGCATGCTGCTGTTCGTCCTGGCCTGCGGCCTCGCGGTCACGCTGGGGTTGATGAACTTCGCCAATCTGGCCCATGGTTCTTTTGCCATGGCGGGTGGCTACCTTACGGTGGTGCTCACATCGCAATGGGGCGTTCCCTTTCTGCTCACGCTGCCATTGGCCTTCGTATTCTCGGCCGTGCTGGGCGCCATCCTCGAACCCACGCTTTACCGGCATTTGTATGGCCGGTCGCATCTCGACCAGGTGCTGTTTTCCATTGGTCTCGTATTCATGTCGGTGGCGGCCATCGACTACGGCTTTGGCGCGTCGCAGCAGTTCGTGCGGCTGCCCGAGTTCCTGATGGGCCGCATCGAGCTGGGCGGGGTCACGATCGGCATCTACCGGCTGTTCATCGTCATCATTTGCGGCGCGCTGGCGTTGGCGCTGCACCTGATGTTGTCGCGAACGCGGTTTGGTAGCCGCCTGCGGGCGGCGGTAGACGATTCCCGCGTGGCCAGCGGTCTGGGGATCAACGTCAACCGGGTGTTCCTGCTTACCTTCGCCTTCGGCTCGGGGCTGGCGGGGCTGGGCGGCGCGCTGGGCGCCGAGCTGCTGGGGCTGGATCCCTGGTTCCCGCTCAAGTTCATGATCTATTTCTTGATCGTGGTGGCCGTGGGCGGCACGGCCACCATTTCCGGCCCGCTGATCGCCGCGCTGTTGCTGGGGATCGCCGACGTGGCGGGCAAATACTACATTCCGCAATTCGGCGCCTTCATCATTTACGTGGTGATGGTGGCGGTATTGCTGTGGCGGCCGCAAGGCCTGTTCGTGCGAGGTAGACGATGAGCGCCGTCAAGATGTCCGGCTCGCGCATCCGCGTCGCCGAGTTCCTGTTCTGGTTGCTGGCCGTGGCGGTGATGTGGGGCTTTCCGCAGCATGCCGCGCTCTGGGCCGAGATCGTCATCCTGGCGCTGTTCGCCCTGTCGCTCGATCTGATCCTGGGCTATGGCGGCATCGTCTCGCTGGGCCACGCGGCATTCTTCGGCTTCGGCGCCTACGCGGCTGGCCTGTTCGCGATCCATGTGTCGCCCGATCCGCTGCTGGGGCTGGTGGCGGCCACGGCGGGCGCGGCGCTGCTCGGCTTGTTGTCCAGTGTGATCGTGTTGCGCGGTTCCGACCTCACCCGCTTGATGGTCACACTGGCCGTGGGGCTGATCCTGTTCGAGGTCGCCAACCGCTTCTCGGGGCTGACCGGCGGGGCCGATGGCCTGCCGGGCATTTTCATCGATCCGATTTTCGGGCGTTTCGAGTTCGATCTGGCCGGCGTCACCGGCGGTTGGTATTCGTTGGTGGTGCTCTTCCTGTTGTTCGTCGTGGCCCGCCGGCTGACGCGTTCGCCGTTCGGCGTGGGGCTGGAGGCGATTCGCGACAACCGCCTGAGGGCCACCGCCATCGGCATCCCGGTCAACCAGCGGCTCGCGGCGATCTATACCATCGGCGCGGCCTTTGCCGGCGCGGCGGGAGCCCTGCTGACGCAAACCACGGGCTTCGCCTCGCTCGATGTCCTGTCGTTCGAGCGTTCCGCCGACGTGCTGCTGGCGCTGGTGCTGGGCGGCACCGGCTATCTGTATGGCGGCCTGATCGGCGCGGTGATCTTCGTGCTGATGCACGATCTCCTGTCGGCGTGGACACCGCATTATTGGCTGTTCTGGATGGGCTTCGCCCTGGTCGCGATCGTGCTGATCGGCCGCGAGCGCCTGTACGGCGGCGTGGCGGGTGCGATCGCACGGCTGGCGCCCAAACGAGGAGGCCGCGCATGACCACGCGCCCAAGCGCAGGCCTCGCTCCGGTTCTGCAAACCCGCCATTTGACCAAGCGGTTTGGCGGCATCGTGGCCACCAACGATGTGTCGCTGTCGGTGCTGTCGGGAGCGCGCCATGCCCTGATCGGCCCCAATGGCGCGGGCAAAACCACCCTGGTCAATCAACTGACGGGCGTGCTGTCGCCCACCAGCGGCCAGATCGAGCTCGAAGGTGCCGACATTACCCGGCTGCCGGCGCACCAGCGCGCGCGGCGCGGACTGATGCGCACCTTTCAGATCAATCAATTGTTCAACACGCTCACGCCGCTGGAGACCATCGTCCTGGTGATCAGCCAGCGCGATGGCCGGGGTGGCGGCTGGTGGCGTGCGCTCGACCGCGATACCGGCCGTCGCGACGAGGCCGCCGAACTGCTGCACGGCTTGCACCTGGGCGACGTCATGAGCCACGACACCGCGGTGCTGCCCTACGGCAAGCGCCGCCTGCTCGAGATCGCCGTGGCGTTGGCCGGCAAGCCGCGCGTGCTGCTGCTCGACGAACCCATGGCCGGGGTGCCGGTAGGGCAATCGCGCGAGATCCTGGATACGCTGGCGGCCCTGCCGGCCGACGTCACCGTTCTGCTCATCGAGCACGACATGGATCTCGTGTTCCGCTTCGCCACGCGTATGTCGGTGCTGGTCAATGGCGCCATATTCGCCGAGGGCGAGCCCGATGAGATCGCGAGCGACGAGCGGGTCAAGAATGTCTACCTGGGACGAAACCATGGCTGATTTGCTTCGGGTCGAAGGCCTGGACGCCGGCTATGGCGAGGCCATCGTAATCGAGGATATTTCGTTCTCGATTCCCGCCGGCGGCTCGCTGGCCCTGCTGGGCCGCAACGGTACCGGCAAAACCACCCTGCTCAATACCCTGGTCGGCGTGACCCGGCGCCGCGCCGGCCGCATCATGCTCGACGGCCGCGACATTACCGGCCTGCGTCCCGATCTTCGCGCCGCCGCCGGCATCGGCTGGGTGCCCCAGGAGCGCAATATCTTCAAGTCGCTCACCGTGCTCGAAAACCTCACGGCGGTGGCGCGCACCGGTCCCTGGACGATCGAGCGCGTTTTTCGCCAGTTCCCGCGCTTGGCCGAGCGTCGCGACAATCTGGGTGACCAATTGTCGGGAGGCGAGCAACAGATGCTGGCGGTGGGCCGCGCACTCTCGCTCAACCCCAAGCTGCTGCTGCTGGATGAGCCCTTTGAAGGGCTGGCGCCCATCATCGTCGAAGAGTTGCTGGTCGCGCTGCGGGCCATCATGCGCGAGCAAGGGATGTCGGCGATCATCGTCGAGCAGAATCCCTTCAAGATCCTTGACATCACCGACCGGGCGGTGGTGCTCGAGCGCGGTCGCATCGTGCTCCAGGACGACAGCGCGGCGCTGCGCGACGATCCCGAGCGCTTGCAGCGCTATCTCTCGGTGGCTCGGGCCGAAGCCTCCAGCTGATTCGGGCTTAACGGCCCCGGCGGCTCTGCACATCTTACAGGGCATGGTCCGGCTGTCTCCGGCGGCGTAAACTCTGGACTCTCGAGCAACAGGAGGCGCCCCGTGAGCCTGGAAGACAGTTATTTCAGCCGGATGCTGCGAGGCGAGATTCCGCCTCCACCGGTGGCCACCCTATTGGGCGGCCGTATCGATAGCGTGAATCGCGAAGACGGCATCCTGCGCGCTCGCTATCAGGCGGAGGTTGCGTTTTGCAATCCGGCCGGCCAGGTCCAGGGCGGCATGCTCTGCGCCATGCTCGATGACCTCTGTGCCGCGATGGTCGATGCCACCGTCATGCCCGACGAGGCCGTGGCCACGTTGAACCTCAATACCTCGTTTCTACGGCCGGCCGAGGTGGGCGAACTGGTGGGCGAGGCCACGATGATCCGTCGCGGCCGCGACATTTGTTATGTATCAGCGGTGTTGCGCCAGAGAGGCAATGAGGTGGCCGTGGCTACCGCCACCTGCAAGGTGGTGGCGTTGCGCCAGGCTTGAGCGACGCCATATGACGCCATTCCAGGGCAAGCTGCGTATCCGGCACCTTGAGATCATGCTGGTGGTGGCCGAGTTGGGTAATCTCTCGAAGGCCGCCGAGCAATTAGACATGACTCAATCGGGTTTGTCGCGAGCCATCGTGGATATGGAAGAGTGCGTCGGCGGCCAGCTATTCGAGCGCACGCCCCGTGGCACCAAACCTACGATGCTGGGTAGGGTGTTGTGTACACATGCCAATCGTTTGCTGGGTGATTTCCGAAAGGCGCAAACTGATCTGGCGGCGGTATTGCGCGGCGATCTCGGCAGTCTCACCGTGGGGTGTTTCTCGATGTTCAGCGGCTGGCCGTTGCCCCAGGCCGCCCGGCGCTTTCGTGATCAATCACCGCGCGTGGCGCTCAGCATCGAGATCGGCGGTGCCGAGCGCTTGCTCGAAGACCTGGACGCCGGTGCGCTCGACATGGTGGTGGGGCGCAGCCCTGCGGGGCCCAATCCGCAGATATATCGCACTCTCGCCTTGCTTAACGACCCCCCCGTGCTGGCATGCGCGCGCCAGCACGTGTTGGCGGAGCAACCTTCGGTCGCCTTGGCGGATTGCATCGCTTATCCCTGGGTAACCGCTCTGCCGGGAAGTCGTTTCCGGCTTGAACTGGAGCGCCGCCTCGCTGATTTAGGATGCGAAATGCCACCCATGATCGGTGCCCTGTCCATCGAGTTCGGGCGTGAGCTGATCGCCAATCGCGATTATGTCTGGATGTTGCCGGGCAGCGTGGCTCAAGTCATGCAGGCGCGTGGCGAAGTTCATGTGTTGCCCGTGGCGCTGGATTTGCGGGAATCTCCGCTATCGATAATTTGGCGCCGCGACCGTTCCAGTACGCGTCACGTACGGGCTTTTGCCGCGATCCTGGCGCAGATTGTGAGGGAGACCGGTCCGAGGGGAACGTGGACAAAGGGCGGGCTGGAGTCGGAGTCATGAGCAGTACGCATCGGGAGTCGCGAATCACGCATGGTGATCCGAGGTGGGGAGCACCTAGAATGTGGCCCTGGATATTGTCTCAGGAGCCGTCATGCCGGATTCGGTTAGCGCGCATTTGCCACAAGGGGTGGTGGTAGGGCGGCAAGCAGAAGGAGTTTGCAGGTTCAGCGGCATACCCTATGCGGAGTCGCCGGTGGGCGAGCTGCGGTTTCGTGCGCCTGTCCCAGCCGCTTGGCAAGGGCACCTGGATGCTCGCCAACCAGGACCCATCGCACCCCAGAAGCGATCGCGGCTGGCGACTGCGGTGGGTGACTTCGAAGCGCCGCAAGCTGAAGACTGCCTGCATCTCACGGTTTGGACTCCCGCTCCCGACGAGCGTCGGCGACCAGTAGTCGTCTGGCTGCACGGCGGCGCCTGGATCAGCGGTGCCGGAGACCTCGACTGGTATGACGGCACGCGACTCGCGCAGCGGGGCGACCTGGTCGTGGTAGCGCCCAATTATCGCTTGGGCGCTTTTGGCTGGCTGCACGTGCCGGGTGAAACAGCCAATGCAGGCCTGCTTGATCAAGAGGCCGCGATTGACTGGGTGATCGAACACATCGAAGCATTTGGCGGCGATCCAGAGCGAATCACGATCATGGGCCAATCGGCCGGGGCTTCCAATGCCGCCTGCCTGCTGACGCGCAAACCCCGCTTTGCGCGGGCCATTCTGCAAAGTGCGTCGCTGGGGCGAGGGTTCTGGCCCGCAGCCAAGGCTGCGGAGCTGGCCCAATGCATTCTGGCTGAGGCGGGCGCAGACTCGTTGGACGAGGCCCGGGCGTTGCCCGCTTCCGTTTTGCTCGAAGCTCAGCATGCTCAGACCGTGCAAGAGCTGCTGAAAGCCGAGGGTAGTGGCAGGGCCTTATTTTGCCCGACGCTGGATGGCGACGTCCTGCCCCTGGACATCGAGGCGGCCCTGCGGGAGGCGGCCGGGAGGGCCGACGTACTGGTGGGCTATACGCGGGACGAGATGGCGTCTTTTCCAGGCTGGGGACGGGACGAAGCCGCTCAACGCAAAGGAGAGGCCATTTTTGGCGAAGCGGCGCGGCAATGGGCGCAGTGGGCGTCGCAAAGCGGGCGCGACGTCTGGCTATACCGTTTCGATTACGCACCCACCACCCGCTTTGGCGCGTGCCATTGCCTGGAGTTGCCGTTTGTGTTCGACACCTGGCTCACTTGCCCGGGCGCACCCATGCTGGAAGGCGCGGCGCCCGACGAACTGGCGTATTTGACTCGAGTGATCCAGGAATCCTGGATCGCCTTCATCCGCGGCGAGACGCCCAACTGGGCCACCTATCCGGCGCAGCAGCATTTTCTTTGAGCCTTTCGTTTTCAGGAGTTTTTCCTATGTGCAGGAGTATCTGTACCATGATCGCTGGTGCGCTCATGGCGTCGTCCCTACTGTCCTTAAGCTTACCCGCGCAGGCCGCCTACCCCGAGCATCCCGTGAGGATCATGGTCAGCAACGGTCCCGGCGGGCCGGTCGACATCATGGCACGCATGTTGGCCGATAAGCTGGGCGCCCGCTGGCAGCAGTCGGTCGTGGTCGAAAACCGTCCCGGCGCCTCCGGCATCATCAGTACGAACACCCTGGCCAAGGCCCCGAAAGATGGCTATACCTTGGGCATGGTGGTGGCGTCTACGCTGACCATTGTCCCGCATGCCACCTCGCGCCTGCCGTTCGACCCGGACCAGGATTTGCAGCCGGTCGCGCTGGTGGCTCGTACGCCTTTCGTATTCGTCGTCCCTACCGACAGTCCGATTCAATCCTGGGAAGACTTCATCAAGCGCAGCCAGACGGGGGATATGTCGATCGGCTCGTTCTCGGTGGGTACGGCCTTTCATCTGGTCTGGGAGCAGACAGCCCGGCAAGCCGGCACCAGTGCACTGTACGTACCATCGCCCACACCGGGCAAGACCCAGAGCGATCTTTTGAGCGGCCTGCTCGACATCGCGCTGGATACGCCTTCCAGCGCCAAAGGTCTCATCGATGGAGGCCGGTTGCGTGCTTTGGCGGTGACGAGTGCGCAGCGGTTCGCGGGGCTGCCAGAGACCCCAACGCTGGCGGAGTCGGGCCTGAACGGTTATGCGGCCGAACCCTGGATCGGCCTGATGGCGCCGGCTGGCACACCCGAGCCGGTGGTGGTGGCGATCCAGGAGGCAGTGAACGACATCCTGCGAGATCCAGAAATGATCCGTCAAATGACAATGATTGGCATGGTGCCGGAAGGGGGCACGCCCGAGCAACTGGCGGCCAGTATCGTGAGCGACCGCGAAGAGATGGCGCCGTTGGTCAAAGAGCTGGGGATCAGCCTGCAGTGAGCAAAGTCACCGGATTTCTGATGGCAAGCAAGCGATCGCGAAGTCCGGCGCGATGGTGCGCAGCGATGTTTTCGGATGAAAACTACGAGGCGACGCCGCTGTGGGGGCCCGCCAGCAGCGCGGCCTCGATGTCGGCCAGGGCGGCGGGCGGCGGTATGTCTTTGAAAGCTTCCAGGCGGCGATAGATCTCGGCGGCCGCTTCATGGAAGCCGCCCGGCAGCCCCGCTTGCTGGAAGGTGCGGGCAATTTCGTCCATTTCGCCGTGCCAGCGCCAGGCCTTGCGAGCCTGGCTTTCGATGGCCTGCGAACGGCTGGTGGCCTCGGGCTGCGAACGCTGCCATTCGGCCAGGAGGTCGGCTGCCACGCCTTCGTGGTTGGCCAGGGCCCGGATGTTGGCCAGCAAGGCCGTCAGGCCTTTGGTATAGGCGGCGTAGCACATCTTGAGGGCGGACGCCGTGCCGGGTTCGCCGTGCAGCACGATGGCGTCGAGCGCGCCATCGCCGAACAGCTCGGCAACTTCGCTGGCGGCTGCGCCAGCCAGATAAAGACGCGTGGTGCCCGGGCGTTGCGGCGGCGGGCCGATGATGCCGCCATCGACGTAGTGGACGTTGCCGCCGGTGCCGAGTGTGGCGCCGATGCGTCGCGCGGTATCGGGCGCCACGGCGTTGGCGTCGACGTAAACGCCGCGAAAACCGTGGCTGGCCACTTGTTCCGCCAAGGTCAGGGCGCCGTGGGGCGGGCAAACCGAGATCACCACATGAACGGCGGCCAGTGCCTGGGGCAGGCTGGCGGCGGCTTCCAGGCCGGAGGCTTCGGCACGGGCGCGGGTTGCCGGGCTGCGCCCGGTGGGCACCCAGACGACTCGATGCCCTTGAGCGACCAGGCAGGCGCCGAGTGCGGCCCCCATGTCGCCGGGGTGTAGCAGGGCCAGTGTGGTGCTCATGGTGATCTCCGGGAGAACGAAGCGAGGTGCCAGCATAGTAGCGCTTGCCCGCTGTTTGAGGTTCGTGCTTGTCTTATACTGTGTTTTTATACAGTTATTCGTCGCTTCCTCATGTCGGTCTCCGTCGCTTCTCCGGCGCCGCACCCGGCGGTCTGGCGTGCCACACAGGCCGGGCCGCCACCCTCACGGGTGCTGGCCACCGGCCATCCCGAGCTTGCCGCGCATTTGCCCGGCCGCGGCTGGCCTTATCATTGCCTCATCGAATTCCTCACGCCACGGCCGGGCCGGAGCGAAGCCTCCTTGTTGCAGCCCGCGCTGGCGCAGGTGGCCGGCAATGCGCCCATCCTGTTGGTGCAGCCGCCCCATCCTCCCTGCGCGCAAGGCTGGCTGGCGCCGTGGCCTGCGGATGCACGCCTGTGGTGGTTGCAGCCGGCCACCTTGGCCGACACGCTCTGGGCCCTGAACCAGGCGGTGCGCAGCGGAGCCTGCGCGGCCGTCCTGGCCTGGCTGCCCGAGGTCACCGAGCTGGCATTGCGCCGCCTGCACCTGGCGGCGCAGGCGGCCCCCACTTTGCTGGTCGTGGTCCGGCCCTGGGCCTGTCGCCGGCAAAATTCGCCAGCGCCGTTGCGGCTGGGGCTGCTGCCAGGCAAGGCCGGAGAAACCGAAGTCCATTTCCTCAAGATGCGGGGTGGGCGGCCGGTCCAACCCATTGTGGTGGCTGGCGGGCCGGGCGTCGCGCCCGTGCCGGCGCCGGCAAGTTCCACAGCCATGCCGTCGCCGCTTGCCGCGCTGGCCGGAGGCGGGCCAGGAGCCCTCGCATGAAAGCGCTTTGGCTGGCATTGCGCATGCCTACGCTGGGGATCGATGCGGTATGGTCCCGGCGTTTGCGCTCCGCGTTGCCCGAGGCCTTGGCGGTGCAGGAGCAAAACCGTATTTGGCAGGTCAATCCGGCCGCCGAGCGCCTGGGCATCGCCATTGGCATGCGCACCGCCGACGCGCGGGCGCGTTCGCCCTCGTTGCTGATGGCCGAACGGCAGCCGGCGCGCGAGCGTGAGCTGGCCGAAGCGGTGGCCTTGGCCATGCAGGCCGTCACGCCCCAGTTGGCGTGGCCGGCCGACGATCTACTGCTGCTTGAAGTCGGCGGCAGCGTGCGCTTGTTTGGCGGTGTGCGCCCCCTGATACGCGAGGTGCGGCACGGGCTTGCCGGGCAGCCTCTCGACACCGTGATGGCGCTGGCGCCCAGCGCGCGTGGCGCGGCGCTACTGGGGCGGGCGCGGCGCGGCGCGCGGCGCCGGGTGCTAAGCCAGGCCAGCTTGCGGCGCGAACTCGATCGTCTGCCCTGGGATCTCCTGCCCGAGGCCTTGCCGCACGCCGAATGGCTCGACAATCTGGGTTGCCGTACCCTCGGTGGGCTGGGCCGCCTGCCGCAAGCCGGCCTGCGGCGCCGGGCGGGAGAAGAACTGCTCCAGGCCCTCGAAGAAGCCTATGGCGCTCGTCCCCAGCCCTTGGCCTGGTGGCAGCCGCCCGCCCATTTCCGGCAACGCTTCGAGCCTTTCTATCCCTTGCTCGAAGTGCCGCAGGTACTCGAGGTGGCGGGCCTGCTGCTGCGCCAGCTATGTGCCTGGCTGGCGGCCCGGCATGGCCGGGTGGGGCGTTGCGTCCTGGGCTTTCATTACGAGAGCGGGCGGGCGGGGCGTCCGCCCGATCATCTGCCGGTAGCGCTGGCCGAGCCCGATTGGCAATTCGATGCCTGGTGGCGAGTGCTGGCCGAAGCTTTGCAGCGCCATGCGCTGCCGGCGCCGGTGATCGCCCTGGAGTTGTCGGCCGGGCCGGCGCTGGCCAGGCCCAAGCCCAGCGAAACCCTGTTTGCCGATCCCGCCGACGATCGCGACGCGCTGGCGCTGCTCGATCTCCTGGTGGCGCGTCTGGGGGCCCCGGCCGTGCGCCAACCCGCGCCCCAGCCCGATTATCGGCCCGAACGAGCCAATGTCTGGTTGCCGGTGAGCGAGGCGCCACACGGTGTGGCGGTGTTCCCGCCGCCGGGAATGCCGGCACGCCGGCCACCCTGGTTGCTCGACGCGCCGCAGCCGTTGTCCGTCGTGGCCGGCCGCCCGGCCCGGGAGGGCGTGCCGTTGCGTTTGCTGGCGGGTCCGGAGCGGCTGGAAACCGCCTGGTGGGAAGGCCGGCTGCAGGCACGCGATTATTTCGTGGCGCAGGATGCCAATGGCGATCGCTGCTGGATCTTTCGCGAGCGTGGCACCTCGGTGGGCCGGGGTTCGGCGCCAGGCATGGAGGAGAACGATGCTTCTCCCTGGTGGCTGCATGGCTGGTTCGGCTGAACACGCGCCCGGGGGGCGGGAGCATCCGGCTCGGCAAGGGCCCGCCCTGGCCTCCGTTGCGGCATCGGGCGTTCCGGGCCTGCCGGAATACGCCGAGCTGATTTGTACCAGTAATTACAGTTTCCTGGAGGGGGCGTCGCATCCCGAGGAACTGGTGGCCAGGGCGGCGGAGCTGGGCTATCGCGCCTTGGCGATCACCGACGAATGCTCGGTGGCCGGCGTGGTCAAGGCCCACGAAGAAGCGCTGCGCCAGAAGCTGTCGCTGATCATCGGCTCGCGATTCGTCCTGCGCCAGCCGAATGGCGAGCCGGATGTCACGGTCGTATTGTTGTGCCTGAACCGGCGGGGCTATGGCGATCTCTGCGAGCTCATCACTTTGGGGCGTATGCGCGCGCCCAAAGGCCAATATCATCTGACCCGCAACGACTTGCTCCAGCCCGAAGGCGTATCCGACGAATGGGGCGGGCTCGAAGATTGCCTCGCCCTGTGGCTGCCCGAAGCGGGTACTCCGCCGGCCGCGCTGACCGGTCAGGCCGCCTGGCTCGCCCGAGTCTTCCCGGGCCGCGCGGGTTGCGGCCTGGTGCGCTGGCAATTGGAGCACGAGGCCGCCTGGCAGCGCCGGTTGCAGGCTTTGGGCGAGCAGCACGGGCTGCCGTTGGTGGCGGCCGGCGATGTCCGCATGCACCTGCGCTCGCGCAAGCCGGCGCATGATCTTTTGCGGGCAATTCGCTTCACGACGCCGGTGGGCGAGTGCGGCCATGCGCTGCTGCCCAATGCCGAGGCGCATTTGCGTTCCCGGGCCCAACTGGCGCGGCTGTATCCGCCCGAAGCCCTGGCCGCCACGGTGCAATGGGCGGAACGTTGCCGGTTCAACCTGAAAGAACTGAGGTACGAGTATCCCGACGAGATCGTGCCGGACGGCCTGACCGCCATCGAGTACCTGCGCCAGGAGGCCTGGAACGGCGCCCGGCGACGCTATCCGGCTGGCATCCCGGAAAAGATCCAGACCAAGCTGGCTTACGAGCTCGATCTGGTGGCCGAGCTGGAATACGAGGCGTATTTCCTCACGGTTTACGACCTGGTGCGCGAAGCCCGCCGCCTGGGCATTCTCTGCCAGGGTCGGGGTTCGGCGGCCAATTCCGTGATCTGCTACTGCCTGGAGGTCACCAATGCCGATCCCAACCTCACGGCGGCGCTGGTCGAGCGCTTCATCAGCCGCGAGCGGCGGGAGCCCCCCGATATCGACGTGGATTTCGAGCACGACCGTCGTGAAGAAGTGATCCAGTATCTCTATCGTAAATACGGCAGAAAGCGTGCGGCTCTCACCGCGGTGGTCATCAGCTACCGCCTGCGCAGCGTGCTGCGCGATACCGGCAAGGCGCTGGGCCTGGCCCCCGACGTGATCGAAACGGTGGCGCGCAACCAAACCTGGTGGGAGCGCAGCGATGGCCTGCGCGAGCGGATGATGGCGGCCGGTCTGGATGCGGAATCCGGCCTGCTCGAAACCTGGCTGCATTTTGTCAAGACATTACAGGGGTTCCCGCGCCACTTGTCGCAGCATCCCGGTGGTTTCGTGCTTTCGCGCGGCCCCTTGTCGAGGCTGGTACCGATCGAGAATGCCACCATGTCCGAGCGCAGCGTGGTGCAATGGGACAAAGACGACCTCGACGCGGTTGGCCTGCTCAAGGTCGACGTGCTCGGGCTGGGCATGCTGTCGGTGCTGCGCCGGGCCTTGGAACTGGTGGAGCGCGCAAGCGGAAAGCCCATGGCCCTGCACCAGATCCCTCCGGATTGCAGGCATACCTACGACATGATCTGCGCGGCCGACACCATGGGCACCTTCCAGATCGAATCGCGGGCGCAGATGAGCATGTTGCCGCGGCTGCGGCCGCGCCGCTACTACGATCTCGTGGTGCAGGTGGCCATCGTGCGTCCAGGCCCGGTCCAGGGTGGCATGGTCCATCCCTATCTGCGGCGTCGCCAGGGGCTGGAGCGGGTCGAGTTGCCCACGCCCAAGCCGAATCCGGCCCTGGGGCGAGCCGGACCGTCCAATACCGATCTGGAGCCTGCCCTGGGCCGCACCTTGGGCATCCCCATCTTCCAGGAGCAGGTGATGCAGGTGGCGATGATCGCCGCCGGATTCAGCGCGGGAAGGGCCGATAGCCTGCGCCGGGCGATGGCGGCGTGGCGGCGCAAGGGCGGGCTCGAGCCTTTTCACGACGAGCTTGTGGCAGGTATGACGGAGCGTGGCTACGATGCCGAGTTCGCCGAGGCGATCTTCCGCCAGATCCTGGGGTTTGGCGAATATGGCTTCCCGGAATCCCATGCGGCCAGCTTCGCCCTGCTGGCCTACTACAGCGCCTGGATCAAATATCACTATCCGGCGGCTTTCCTGGTGGCTTTGCTCAACAGCCAGCCCATGGGCTTTTATCGTCCGGCACAGTTGGTGCAGGACGCCCGCCGCCATGGCGTGGAGGTCTGGCCGGTGGATGTCTGCCATAGCGATTGGGAGTCGCGGCTGGCGTTGCGTGCTCCGGGCCAGCGCCCCGCGGTACGCCTGGGTCTCAATCTCGTGAAAGGCATGGATGCCGGCGTCGCGCGCCAACTGGCGGCGGAACGCGAAGCCGGCGGCCCCTGGCGCGACGTAGACGATCTCGTGCGGCGAGCCGGGCTGGAGGCTTTTCATCGCCAGCGCCTGGCCGCCGCCGGCGCGCTGCAGTCGCTGGCCGGCCACCGGCGCCAGGCCGCCTGGCAGGCGGCGGCTGCCGAGCCCGACGATCTGCTGGCGGGCTTGCAATCCGAAACTCCGCCTCGCCTGGCCGAACCCGCCGAGGCCCAGGATATCGTGGCCGACTACCGAGTGCTCGGGCTATCGCTGCGCCGCCATCCCCTGGCCGTGCTGCGCCCCGTCCTGGCGCCCCGCGGTGTACGCACCGCCCAGGAGCTGGCCGCCACGCCGCACGGCCGCTGGGTACGGGCCTGCGGGCTGGTGCTGGGCCGCCAGCGCCCCGGCACGGCCAAAGGCACCGTGTTCGTCACACTTGAAGACGAAACCGGCCCGATCAACGTCATCGTCTGGCCGGCGCTGGCCGCCCGCCAGCCCGCCGAGCTGCTGCGCTCGCGCCTGATGATGGTGGCCGGCCAATGGCAGGCGGTGGACGGCGTGCGCCATCTGGTGGCGCGCCGGCTGTTCGATTGGTCGACCGAACTGGGGCCGCTGGCCACGCGCAGCCGGGACTTCCATTAAAGCGCCTGCCATATGGCGCGCGTCGGGCTAAAGCCCGTGCAGGCGCAAGGCTTCTGGCGCGGCCGCGGGCGATGAACCATCCTGGGGCGCATCCAGAGGCTGGCTGTCGAGCAGAATCCCCGAGGCGGGCGAGTCGGCGACCGTAAAGCCAGGCACTTCGTCGATCAGGCCACCCAAGACGACGAGCGCCAGCACGATCCAGATGATGCCGGCAACGATGGCGCCTCGCACGAAAGCCTTGATGGCGGCCGCCAGCAGGATCAGGCCGAGCACCAGCCAGGCGTAATTGAAGAAGGTCGGGCTCATGCCCACCGCGCCGGCGAGGCCGGCCAGAAAAGAATTGATCGCCGACGAAAGCCCGCCGAACACGCCTTGCAAGGCTTCAACGAAGACACGGATGACGGTGCCCAGGGCATTGCCCAGCCAGCCGAAAATCCCTGTTGCGCTTGCGCCGCCGTCTTCTTGCATGAAAATCCCGCCGTGAACCTTGAAGCGGGAAATTCTGGAGGATCGCGCGCCTTAGCGCAAGCCGGTCATGGACAGCCGGTCATGGATGGCGAGGTCGCGCCAGAGCTGCTGAATGTGCGAAGCAGGCTCTCTGTCATCGTCAGCGGGCCGCAACCGCGCCACGTCGCCAGGCTGAAGCCGAAGGTTCCCCCAAAGCCCACTGGTGGTGGAGTCCGCTCCAGCCGGATCGACAGCGCGCCCTCAGCCAGCCGCCGGTTCGTCCTGTGGCCGCAACCGCGAATCCAGCGCAACCCGTTCGTCAAAGACAAAGCAGCGTCCGTCGAAGTCTCGTCCGTCGGTGTCCTCAAAATATTGCAGGATGCCGCCCTCAAGCTGGTAGACGTGATCGATACCGGCCTCGGCCATGAAGATGGCGGCTTTCTCGCAGCGAATGCCGCCGGTGCAGAATGTGACCACCGCCTTGCCGGCCAACTCGTCGCGCTGCGCCAGTACCGCCGCCGGAAACTGGGTGAAGCGCTCGATGCCGAAGTGCAATGCACCGCGGAAGGTGCCGGCCTCCACCTCGAAGCCGTTGCGGGTATCGAGCATCAGCACCGGGCGCCCCTTGTCGTCGTGGCCCGCCGCCAGCCAGCGCTGCAGGGTTTGCGCCTTCACGCCGGGCGCCCGGCCCTGGCCGGGGCGGATGGCGGGGTGGTCCATCCGGATGATCTCGCGCTTGATTCGCACGCGCAGGCGGCGAAACGGGATGTCGGCCGAACGGCTGTGTTTGGCATGCAGGAGAGCAAAGCGGGGATCATCCCGCACTTGCGCCAGGAAGCCGTGGATGGCGTCGTCGGTACCGGCCAGGAACAGATTGATGCCTTCTGGGGCGAGCAGGATGGTACCGCGCAAGCCGTGGCCGCTTGCCTGCTCGAAAAACCGCAGGCGCAGGGTGGGCAAGTCGTCCAGTTCGACGAACTGGTAGGCGGCGATATTAAGTACGGACATGAATGGAGCGGCGGGGAGCGGACGAGCCGGAGCGTGGCTGGGCAAAGATCTGTCCGCGACAGGCATTTGCCCGGCGCGGCATCATACCGCGGCAATAGACAAGGGTGCCGCATTCTATAATGCGAAACGCAATCCACGGCCCGTTTTCGTCCGTGGCCGAGCCGGCCCGGCTGGTCGTTCCTCCGCTCGCATGGTGCAATGAAAAAACTCTCGGTAATGGTGGTCTGTAGTGTGGTGGTGCTGGGGCTGGCCTGGGCGGGAACCGCCTGGTGGACCGGGCATCAGGTGGAAGAACATATCCGGGCCGTGCTGGCCGAACCCATGCCCGAAGGGCCTTTGCACGAGGTTGCCCTGCTGGATTACCAGCGTGGCGTGATGTCGTCGACGGCCCGCTATCGCGTCAGCCTGGTGCCCGACGTGTTGCCCGAGAGCGCGCGCGCCGATACCACGTTCGAGTTCGACGCCACCGTCCATCATGGCCCCTGGCCCTGGCCGCGCCTGAAGCGAGGCAAGTTCACGCCGGTCTTGGCCACGGCCGTGGCCGTGCCTTTGCCCGGCGGCGCCTGGCAGCCCTGGTTCGAGGCGGCAAAAGGCGCTGCGCCCGTCACTGCGGAAGTCGATGTGGCCTATTCCGGCGAACTGGACTTCCGGGCTCGGCTGGCGCCGATCGAACTCCTGCGCGATGATACCCAACTCATCGTGGCGGGCGGAGTGGTGCAAGGCACGTCGCCGGCCGACCTGGCGCAACTGCAACTCCAGGGGCGGGTGCCGGAAGCCAGCCTGCGCACCGTTGCGGCCGGTGCGGATGGCGAGCCCGCGCCTACCGAAGTGGTTTTCCACGATGTCCGTTGGCAAAGCCGCAACCACCGCGGCGAATTCGGCATCTATCCCGGGCAGGCCGAGATCGAAGTGCGCCGCATGGACGTCGTGACGACCGATGAGCTGGATGAGCCTTTGCGGATCGTCCTGCACGACTATCGCGTGATTGGCGAGCTCGCCGAGCAAGGCGAGCATTTGTCGGGCCGGGTGGAATACGACGTGGGCAGGCTGGAGGTGGCCGGGATCGATCTTGGCCGCCTCGATGCCGCACTGCGCCTGGAGCGGCTCCACGGCCCCACGGTACGCCAGATCCTGGCCAACTATCGCGACTTGACCTCCGGCGCCGCCCCGGGAACACCGGTGTTGCCGAAAGGCGAAGAGCTGGACGCCTGGTGGCGCGACAGCCTGGAGGCGCTTTTGCCCGAGCGCCCGGTGTTCGCCCTCGACCCCTTGCGCTGGGAACTGCCGCAAGGCCGCAGCTGGATCCAGGTTGAAGTGGCCCTGCAGCCGGCGCCCGGCCCCATCGTGAGTTTCGATCATGTTGCCGCCTTGGATGCGCGGCTGGTGGTATCACGGCCGATGGCGGTGGAAGTCATGGCCCGGCTGTCGCAGTTGCCGGGTGGCTCGGGGCTCGACCTCGAGCAGGCGAGGGCGGCGGCCAGCATGAACGTCGCCTTCATTCAGCGCCTGGCGCTGGCGTCGGGCTACGTAACGGCCGATGCGGATGCCCTGATGGCGCACTTGTCGTACGCCGACGGCCGCTTCACCCTCAACGACGAGCCCCTTGATTTGCCGGCGGGGTGGGGGCGCTGGTTGTCGCTGCCTTGAGCCGGCGGTGTCCCGCCGCCTGGGGGTTCATTTAGCCGCCGGTTCGGCCTCTTCCCGCAGTTCGGGCGACGCCTGTGCCGGCAGGGCGCGCCGATCCAGAAAATTGGCCAGCGGACGCAACACGACGTTGACACCCAGAATGAACAGAGTGCCGACGATGGCCTCGCTGATGAGGTCGGCGCCCGCGGCCGAGCCGACGGCGGCGGCGGTCCAGAGGGTGGCCGCGGTGTTGATGCCGCGGATACCGCCGCCGTCGCGCATGATGACGCCCGCGCCCAGGAAGCCTACGCCGGAAACCACATAGGCCACCACATGAACGGGAGTCTGGTTGCCGCCGTGGATCTCGTAGATACGGGCGGCGATATCGACGAACAGCGCGGCCCCGACGGTGACGAGAGCGATCGTGCGCAGGCCGGCGGTGCGCTGGCGCAACTGGCGCTCCAGTCCGATCATGGTGCCGCAGACGAAGGCGGTGAATAGGCTGAGCGCACTGTCCTGCAGCGCGCTGATGCTGAAATGGTAGGTGGCCTGCATGTGTGGGGTCCGGGGAGCGGCGACGAAGTGAGAAAGCGCCACGCCAGCTTACTCCAGCTTTGTGACACCAATCTCGCATTCGATGGCGCGCAGGCAGGCGAGCATGCGCGGCGCGATGCGCTCCAGCAAGGTGGTGCGGTCGAACATGAAGGCCGGCCCGCCGCAATTGAAGGCATAGCGACGGCCCCCCGGGCCGATGAAGCCGACGCTCATCGAGTTCACCAGGGGATGCCATTCGCCCAGCGACAGGCAGACGCCGGTGGCTTCGGCCTCGGCGAGGGCGGTTTCGACCCCCGAGCTGATGCGCGCCCAGTCGTCGGCGGCGGCGATGCGCGCGCTCTCGAGCAGTTTGCGGCGTTCGTCGTCGGGCAATAGGCGCAGGTAGCCCCGGCCGATGGCCGAGGTGCAGATGTTGAGGCGGGCGCCGATATCGAGCCGGGAAAAAATGACTCCCGATTCGGGCCGCACGGTATCGATCAACACCATGTCGAAGCGATCGCGCACGGCCAGGTGCACGGCGGCGCCGGCGAACTCCGCAAGCTCGATCAGGAACGGCCGGATGCTGGTGCGCAGATCGAAATGGCGCAGATAGGCCGTGCCCAGCTCGAGCGCCGCCGGTGCGAGCTCGTAGAGTTCGCTGGTGCGCAGTTGGCGCAGATAGCCATGAGAGACCAGGGTGGCGATCAGGCGCGACACCGTGGCTTTGGGAATCCCGGTGAGCCGCGCGAGGTCGCTATGGCCCAGCGGCTGGGAGTGTTCCGCCACGACCCGCAGCAGGGTCAGGCCGCGCGCCAGGGCCGCGACCTCGTCGGGAGCATCGGGGCGGCTGGTGGACGGCTTGGCGGGTCGGGGCATGGGCAATCAGGCGGTGGCGGTTTCGGCCGGGGCGCTCGCCTCGGCGTGATCGGCATCGAGGGTGGTGGAGCGTCGCAGCTCGCGTTTCTCGTCCAGATTGTAGCGTCGGCCCCGGTGCAGGGTGCTGCGGTTGTCCCAGATCACGAGATCGCCGGGCTGCCAGCTGTGGCGATAGCGGTAGGCGGGCTGGGTGGCGTGCTCGAGCAGATCGGAGAGCAGGACGCGGCCTTCGGGCACGGTAAGGCCGACGACATGGGTGGCATGCACGCCCACGAACAGCAGCTTGCGCCCCGAACCGGGATGCGTGCGCACCAAAGGCCAACGCACGCGGGGAATGGCATCGATCTGCGCCTGCGAATAGCCGGTATCGCCCAGCATGAAGCGCGAATGCAGGGCGAAATGCTCGGCTTCCAGCCCCTCGATCTCGGCGCGCCAATCGTCGGGCAGGCCGTCGTAGGCCGCTCGCAGGTCGGCGAACTCGGTTTCGCCCCCTTTGGAGGGGGTGATCACGCAGTGCAGCATCGAATAACGCGCCGGTGGATCCTGGAACGAGCTGTCGCTGTGCCAGAGCTGGTTGGCCATGTTATTGACAATGCGGAAATGATCCCGGCTGGCGACGCTGCCGTCTTCCGCCAGATTGGAAATGTCGGCCAATTCGAAATGCTTGAGCCGCATCTGGCGATTGGCCGCTTTTTTGAAGCCGATATCCAGCGGGCCGAAGGTGCGCGTGAACGCCATCTGCTCGTCTTGCGAGATGGGCTGGCCCCGGAACACCAGCACGGCGTACTGATCCATGGCCTGGTTGATGGCCTCCACCTGTTCGGGAGCGGGCGGGCGGCGCAGGTCGATGCCGCTGGCTTCGGCGCCGAAGACGGGAGTGAGGGGCTTGAAGGTGAGAGACATGGCTTACTCGATACGGATGTTGTTGTCGCGGGCGACCTCGGTCCAGCGCTCGATTTCGGAGCGGACGAAGGCGTTCCAGTCGTCGGGGGTGGAGCCTACCGGCGTAATGCCGAGTTGGCCGAAACGTTCGCGCACCTCGGCGGAGGCGAGGATGTCGGCAAGATCCTGCTGGATGCGCTGGATCACCGGGGCGGGCGTACCCGCCGGGGCGACCATGCCGATCGTGCTGTAGACCTCGAAGCCCGGCAATTGCTCCGCAATCACCGGCACATCGGGCTGGGCAGGGTCGCGTTCCGCCGCGGTGAGCGCCAGGAGCTTGAGCTTGCCGGCCTCGACGTGCGGCTTTACGGAGTGATAGATGTCGAACATGATGTCCACCCGGCCACCCATCAGATCGGTCAGGGCCGGGCCGCTGCCGTTATAGGGCACGTGAACGATATCGACCCCGGCCTCTTTCTTGAACAGCTCCCCGGCCAGATGCGTGGCGGTGCCCGGGCCGGGGGTGGCGTAGCTCAGCTTGCCGGGGTTGGCGCGCGCGTACTCGATGAGTTCGGGAACGGTGGAAAACGGCGTTTCGGGCGCCGCCACCAGCACCATGTTGGCGCGCGCCACCTGGGTGATGCCGGTGAGGTCGCGCAGCGTGTCGTAAGGCATGTTGCTGCGGATCGCGGGGTTGATGGTGTAGGCCGAAATCACCATGCCGAACAAATGCCCATCGGGGGGCGCCTTGGCGATCTGCTGGGTGGCGATCAGGGTGCCGGCTCCGGGCCGATTCTCGACGATGACCGGAGGCCCCCATTTGGCGTCCAGGCCCTGGGCGAGGATGCGGGCGATGACGTCGGTGGGCCCCCCCGGCGGGAACGGGACGAGGAGCCGGACTTCACGCTGGGGGAATTCGTTGGTGTCGGTTTGTGCCAGAACGGGGGCGGCAACACAGGCGGCGAGCAGGATGCAAGCCTGGCGGCGCAGGACGTTCATCAGGGTCTCCTAATTTTTGGATCAATGTTCCATTATATTTTTATAATCGCGGTTGTCAACGCGTTATTAACGGTCATGGGAGACAATTAGTGAAACTCGATATGGTTTATTTGGGCTATCCGGCCCCTTGAAGATGAGGGGCCCATTCCTGGAACACGGGGTTCGTCCCTGCCATCTTGGTATTCGGCGTGTCGCCTCCTAAGATGTCCGGCATGGGTCCACCGGCTCATGCCGGCGCAAAAGCCGCCGTCTGGCGGGACGTGGTTCACAAAAAGGAGAGGAGATGCTGGAGCCGAAGTTCAAATACGCCATGTCGGTACGGCTGACGCTGGGTCCCAAGCTGGCGCTCGGCGAGTTGCCCAAAGGAGGCGACCGCTACAGCGTGGAAATCCTGGGCGGTTCCTTCGAGGGGCCACGCCTGAAAGGCAAGGTGCTCCGGGGCGGCGGCGATTGGCCCCACATACGTCCAGATGGCGTCTTCGACTTCGATGCCCGCTATCTGCTGCAGGAAGACGACGGCACGCTCATTTATTTGCGCAACCGTGGTTTTCGCTGGGGCACCGGCGAAGTGATGGCGCGCATGGCGCGGCGCGAACCGGTAGACCCCTCCGAGTACTACATGCGCACCGCGCCCGACTTCGAAGTGCCGAGGGGCCCGCACGACTGGCTGACGCGCTACATCTTCGTCGGTGTTGGCGACAAAACGCCGGAAGGCAATGTCATTCATTACTACCAAGTGCTCTAACACCCGGCGACATCCGCGCTGACCGGGAGTCCTGCCGGAAGGGGCTGTTGGCGGACCGGAGCCACCCCGCGCGAACCCCGCACCATGACGTGCGGCGGGGCAAATCCACCGCGGCGCCGCTGCCGCGAACATTCAGGAGACGTCCATGAGGCCCATCCTTTCATTGGGATTCTGGTGTGGTTTCTTTGCGCTGGCGCTGCAGATACCGCAGGCTTCCGCGGCCCCCGCCGAGGCTGGCTATCCCGAGCGACCGATACGCATCATGGTGCCCTTTACCCCGGGCAGCGGCATGGACATTCTCGCGAGATCGGTGGGCAACAGTCTGGCCGCCGAACTGGGCCAGCCTTTCGTGGTCGAAAACCGGCCGGGTGCAGCCGGCAACATCGGCACTACCGAAGTGGCCAAGGCGAAACCGGATGGCTATACCTTATTGCTGCAGATCACCACGCTGGCCATCAATCCCAGTCTGTATCGGCAACTGCCATGGGCAATCGATGATTTCGAACCGGTGGCGATGATCGCGCGCGGCACCCCGATCGCGCTGACTGCCAGTCTTCACGCGCCGTTTGACGACGCCAACGAGATGATCACGGCCGCCAAGGCCGAGCCGGGCAAGTTCAATTACGCTTCGCCGGGAGTGGGTACGCCGCAGCATCTTGCCATGGAATTCTTCATGAACAGGGCGGGTATCGACGTTTTCCATGTGCCTTATAAGTCGACCCAGGACATTCTGTCGCAGATGTTCAAAGGCGACGTACAGCTTGCCTTTTTGCCAGTACACGTTGCCACCCCGCTGGCCGCGGACGGGCGCTTGCGCATCCTCGCCGTGGATGGCGCCGAGCGCTGGCACGAGTTGCCGCAAATACCCACATTCCAGGAGTTGGGGCTGGGCGAGATGGCGGTGTCGCCTTGGTACAGCTTGTTTGCGCCGGCCGGCACCCCCGCCGCCATTGTGCAACGCCTGCAGGATGCGGTGCTCGGCTCGCTAAGCGATGCCAAGGCCCGGCAGGACTTGCTGGCGCGAGGCTTGATCGCGCGCCCGGCCCCGGCACAAGACTTTGGCGAACTGGTGCGCACGGACGCCCGCAATTGGCGGGACATCATCGAACGCGCGGGCATCGTCATCGAATAGTCAGGGTCCAGCGATGGCGAGTCGTTCCAGCTGTGCGGCCATGAAATCCAGGAAGGCGCGGGTTTTGCGGGGCAGATGCCGGCGGCCGATAAAGGTGGCCGAGACTTGCAACGCAGGCGGCTCCTCCTCCAGCGCCAGCCGGATCAAGCTGCCCTGGCTGGCCTCCGCATGGCACAGCAGGTCGGGCAAGAGGGCGATGCCGATGCCGCGCAGTGCCAACAGTTGGGCGAATCCGATGCTGTTCACCGAGATCCGCGAAGGAATCTCGATGGCATCACCATCCTCGGCCCTGGCCACGTTCCAGATGCGATCGAGGCGCTGATAGGCATGCACGATGCAATCGCAATCGACCAGGTCCGACTGCCGCCGTGGCAGCGCACGGCCATCGAGATACGACGGAGCGGCGTAGTAGCCGCGGGAAATGGCGCCCAGGCGCTTGACCGGAACCTGCTGGTTATGGATGGGACCGAGGTGGATCGCGACATCGTAGGGTTCGGCGCTGACATCCACCCAGCGATCCTGGTTGTGGATCTCCAGTTGGAGATCCGGATGCATGAGCGCGAACTCCGAAATGGCCTCACCGATCCAGGACATCCAGAAGTCGAGCGGCAGACTGACCCGCAAGGTGCCGCGCATCTCCTGCTGCAGTTCGGAGGCCTTGAGACCGGCGTCTTCGATCTCGGCCACGATGCGCACCGCGTGGCCATAGAGCATGCGCCCCGTATCGGTGAGGGCGAGCTTCTGCGGACCACGGATCAGCAGTACCGACCCCATGGCTTCCTCCAGCTGGCGGAGCTTGCGGCTGAGGGTGGACTTCGGCGTGCCCAGCTTCTCGGATGCCTTATTGATACTGCCGGCGTTCACCACTTCGAAGAACAGCAGCAGCGTATCCAAACGAGTTCTTGTTGCCATGGCGCTCCAGGAAGGTGAGTCGATTCACGGTCGTTTTCTAGAGTAACGGTGGAGTATCCATGACGCAGCGTTTTCCGCAGACCCGCACCTTTACCGGCTTCAATGCCCCCAGTCGCATCGAATTCGACCTCCACGATCTGGAGGTGGTACAGGGCTGCATTCCCGGCGATCTCAACGGGGCATTCTATCGGGTCCAGCCCGATCCGGCCTGGCCGCCGCGAGCCGGCGATGATATTCCGCTCAATGGCGACGGCCTGGTCACGGCGTTTCGCTTCGATCGTGGCAGGGTGAGCGTACGGGGCCGCTATGTACGCACCGAGAAGTTCGTTGCCGAACGCACCGCGGGACGCGCCTTGTTTGGCGCCTACCGCAATCCGTATACCGACGACCCCTCGGTGGCGGGCCTGAGCCGGGGCACGGCCAATACCAATTTGCTGTGGTTCGGTGGCCGCTTGCTGGCACTCAAGGAAGACAGCCATCCGGTGGAAATCGACCCCGTCACTCTCGACACCGTGGGACCGTGGTCGTTCGGAGGGCAACTGAGCAGCCTTACCTTTACGGCGCACCCCAAGATCGACCCCTATAAAGGAGAACTGGTGGCCTTCGGCTACGCCGCCAAAGGCGAAACCACCCCCGACATCGCCGTTTATACCTTCAATGCGCAGGGCGAGCTTTTGCATGAAGCCTGGCTTGAGGCGCCGTATTCATCCATGGTGCATGACTTCGGTGTGACGGAACATTACATCCTGCTGCCCATTTCGCCCTTGGTCAGCAAGCTCGACTGGCTCAAGGCCGGCAAGCCCCACTTCGCCTGGGATGGCAGCCGTCAAAGCTGGCTGGGCGTGCTGCCGCGCCGCGGCCGCGCCAGCGATATCCACTGGCATGCCGTGGATACCTGCTTCTCGTCGCACACCATGAACGCCTTCGAGGCGGACGGCCGGATTCACTACGACACGCCCGTGGGCGGCATCGTGGTGTTTCCCTTCTTTCCCGATGTCAGCGGGCAGCCTTGGGATCCGGCGCGCGCCGCACCACGCCTCGAACGCTGGTCGCTGGATCCCTCGGCGCCCAACGCCCGCGTGGGGCGCCGCCAGTTGACGCCGCTGATTGGCGAGTTCCCGCGCATCGATGAACGCTTTGCCACGCGCGGCTACCGGCATGGCTGGATGGCTTGCGAAAGCCCGCAGCTCAACGGACCGCAAGGCACCAGCCTGGGCGGCGGCATGACCCTGACGGGCGTGGCCCATATCGATCATGCCGAGCAGCGCCTGGAGTGCTTCACCGTGGAGGCGGAGTGCTCCTTGCAGGAGCCGCAGTTCGTTCCCCGCCATGCCCTGGCCGAAGAGGGCGACGGCTATTTGCTGGCGGTCGTCAATCGGCTGACCGAGATGCGCAGCGACCTGATCATTCTCGACGCCCGCGAGGTGGCGGCGGGGCCGTTGGCCACCGTACGGCTGCCCTTGCGCCTGCGCAACGGCCTGCATGGCACGTGGATCGGTGCGGACGAACTGGAAGCCCGGGGAGGAAGCCCTGCGGCATAACGAGACTCGATGCAGCGAGTCCGATGAATCTTTAAATGAGGAGACAAACCATGTTGAATCGTCGACGTTTTCTTCAAGGCGGCGCTGCCGCCGCCGGGCTTTGCCTGACGGGATTGGGGCGGGCGGCGGGTTTTCAGCCGCTCGATGGCGTAGCCAGGATCATCGTAGGCTTTCCGCCAGGGGCGGGGGCGGACACGGTGGCTCGCAAGCTGGCGGAGAAGCTGACGGGCCCCTACGCCGCCAACGTGATCGTGGAGAACCGCCCTGGTGCGGGCGGCCGGATCGCCGCTGAGGCGGCGAAAAACGCCGCGGGTGATGGCCGCACCTTGCTGTTCACACCGGCATCGCCCATGATCCTGGCGCCGCATCTGTATCCCGACCTGGGCTACGATCCCCGCCAAGACTTTCTGCCGATCACCGGCATCTCGGCCCTCAAGCTTGGACTGGTAGTCAACGAAAGCTGCCCGGCCACCACCTTGCAAGCCTACGAGGAGTGGTGCCAAGGCGACGCACGCCGCGCCAGCTTCGCGTCGCCAGGCGCCGGCACCTTGCCGCATTTCCTCGGCATCCGTTTTGCCAAGGCCGCCGGGCTCGATCTGGTGCATATCGGCTACAAGGGCGCGGGCCCGGCACTACGTGATCTGATCGGCGACCAGGTTCCCGCTTATGTGGGCATCCTGGGCGCCGACGTCATCGCCCAATCGCGCGAGGGCCGGATCCGGGTGCTGGCGGTGGCCAATACCGAGCGCTCCGCCGACCTCCCGGAGGTCCCTACGTTCCTCGAACTGGGCTATCCGGGCATGGTGGCGGAAGAATGGATGGGCGTATTTGCGCCCGCGTCGGCCGGAGCGGTGGCGGAACCGCTCGACGCCATCCTCCGGCAGGCGCTGGAAGCGCCTGATGTGCAGGAGTTGCTGCAGCGCTATTCGATGGAATCGATCGCCTGGCCCAGCAAGGTTCTGGGCGAACGCCTGAGCAGCGACCTGGAGGCGTGGGGGCCGATTGTCCGGGATTCTGGGTTCAAGGCCGATAGTTAAGGTGAAAGAACGATGTCTTTCACGATCGAGGGTGGCCGCGAGCCCGCCCTGTTAATGTCGGCATTGAGACTGTGGCGCTGCCCGTTGCGTCGGAAGGCCCTGGCCGTTGCCGACGGGGTTTTACGTTGCTGGGGAGCGTCGCCGCCAGTCTCAAGCAGGCGAGGCCTCCAGCGCTTCATCCAGCACCTCCACCCAATGCCGCACGGGCTGTTTGCTGGTGGCACCAAGGTGCTGAATGCAACCGATATTGGCCGACACGATGGTCTCATCCGGTTCGGCTGCCAGCCCGGCCAGCTTGCGATCGCGCAGCGCCTGGGACAGTTCGGGCTGCAGCACGGAGTAAGTGCCCGCCGAGCCGCAGCACAGATGCGCCTCCTGGCGCGCGCCGCGCACGGTGGCGCCCAGACTGCGCAAGCCCGCCTCCAGAGCATGGGGCAGGCGTTGGCCATGCTGCAGCGTACAGGGAGCTTGCACGACCAGGCGCCGGCCTTGCAAGGGTGCCGTTGGCAATCGTTGGCACAATTCTGGCAGCCATTCGGCCAGATCGCGGGTTAGCTCGCTGATGCGCCGCGACCGCTCGGCGTAGCGCGGATCATGCGCCAGCAGGCGGCCGTAATCCTTCACGGTTACGCCGCAGCCCGAGGCGTTCATCACCAGGCCCTCGACCTCGCCCGAGTCGATGGCGGGCCACCAGGCATCGATATTGCGCCGCATGGCCCGCAGGGCGCCCTCGGTGTCGGCCAGGTGCAGGGCGATGGCGCCGCAGCAGCCGGCGGCCGGCGCGCTGTGCGCGGTGATGCCGGCGCGCTCCAGCACACGCCGGGTGGCGGTGTTGATCGCGGGCGCCAGGGTGGGTTGCACGCAACCGTCGAGCATCCACACTTGCCGGGTGGCGGCGGCCACCCCGGCGGGCGGCGAGAGCGCGGCGGCGGCGCCCGGGGCCTCAGGGGTAGGCTCGGGAGCCCGCGCGATAGGAGCAGCGGCGGTACCGTGGCCCTCAGGGGCAGCCCCGGAAACCGGCGGGGCCGCAGCAGCCCCGGGGGCAACCGGAGCCGTGGAGGCAGGAGGCTCGGAGAAGGATTCCGACGCGGCCTGCCGCGGCATGGTGCGCGGTGGCGCCGCCGGCAACTTCTGTGCCAGGCTGGCGGGCAGCCAGCGGCGCACCGCCTGGCCCAGCTTCACCGCCGGGCCGAAGGCGGGAGACGTCAGGCCGTGGCGCAACGCGCCCCGGGCGAGGCGTTCGCCCACAGGACGCTTGACTTGCCGTTCGACCAGCTCGCGTCCGATCTCCAGCAGGGCCCCATACTCCACGCCGGACGGGCAGGTGGTCTCGCAGTTGCGGCAGGTCAGGCAACGGTCGAGGTGGATCTGCGTGGCCCGGCCGGGCGTGTGGCCTTCCAGCACCTGCTTGATGAGATAAATCCGCCCGCGCGGCCCGTCCAGCTCGTCGCCGAGCAGCTGGTACGTCGGACAGGTGGCGGTGCAGAAACCACAATGCACGCATTTGCGCAGGATGGCTTCGGCGGCCCGCCCTTCGGCGGTGTCACGGTACTGGGGAGCGAGATCGGTTTGCATGAACAGGACTGGTATGGGGTCTCTATCGCGTTGGCGGATCTTGCTGCGACGACGATGGCGCTTGCCGGGTCGGGAGGCCGCATCCGCCAGGATCGTCAGGCCGCGGGAGGCACATAAGGCCGGCGGCCCGGATTGAAGAGGCCATGCGGATCGAACGCCAGCTTGACGGCCTGTTCGATGCAGGCGAGCGGGCCTGTGAGCGGCGTCAGGGAATTGACCCCGGACTCTGGCCGCGCACCGGGGCGGAAGCGCGTGGCATGGCCGCTGGCGGCCTGGGTCGCGGCGCGGATCGTTGCCGCCGGCAAGGCGGAGCGCAGCCAGCGCTGCCCGCCATGCCACTCGATCAGCCAATCGCCGGCCAGCGCCAGTGGCGGATGGGTGGGCGGTAGCGCGAGCCGCCAGAGCGGAAGCTCGGCTGGCTCGGCCAGCACGGGGTGATGATGATCGCGCAGGGCATCCCAGAATGCGGCGGCCTCATCGGCGGACATCGCGTCGCCGCCCAAGCGTTGACAGGCCTGGTCCACCGCCGCTCGGGCGCCCTGGAGCCGCAGATAAAGCCGGCCCTGGTGCCAGGCCGAGGCGTGGACCGGCAACGCCTGGGCCAGCCAGCGGTTCACTTGGTCGATGGCCTGGGCGTCCGGCAGGTCGTACACCCGGGTGGCGCTGGCCACGGCCTGGGGCGCCACCCGCAGCGAGACTTCGAGCAGGATCCCCAGCGTACCCAGCGAGCCCGCCAACAGGCGCGAGACGTCGTAGCCCGCCACATTCTTGATGACCTGGCCGCCAAAGCGCAGGATCTCGGCCCGGCCATTGAGCAGCACCGTGCCCAGCACGGCATCGCGCAACGAACCGCCCGCCATGCGGCCGGGGCCGCTCAGGCCGGCGGCCACCATGCCGCCCACCGTGCCGGCGTCGCCAAAGCGCGGCGGCTCGAACGCCAGGCATTGCCCGCGCTCGGCTAAAGCGGCCTCGATCTCGGCCACCGGGGTGCCGGCGCGGGCCGTGATGAACAGCTCCGCCGGCTGGTAGTCGACGATGCCGCGCAAGCCTGCGACGGACAACGGGGCAGCGCTCACCGGATCGCCAAGAAACGTGCGGGTGCCGCCGCCTTGCAGGCACAGCGGCGAAGCGTCGGCGATCGCCGCCCGCACGGCGTCGCGCAGGCGCTCCGCCTCGGGGTGGCTTGGGACAGAGGGCGAGGATCGTGGCGGCATGGCATCGTCAGAGGGGGACATTGCACCGTGAGGCGGGGATAATGCCTGGCGCGACAGGCTCCCCTCGGGTGCGTCGTGCCAGGCGGTGCGGATGCCCGGGAGCGTGGACATTCAGAACCTCGGCAAATCGGGAAACGGCAGCAGCCCGCGATGCACGTGCATGCGGCCATGCTCGGCGCAGCGTTGCAGCGTGGGAATCACCTTGCCGGGATTGAGCAGGCCGAGGGGGTCGAAGGCCGCCTTGAGCGCCAGCATCTGCGAGCGCTCCTCGGGCGAGAACTGCACGCACATGGAATTGAGCTTCTCCAGCCCCACGCCGTGCTCGCCGGTGATGGTGCCGCCCATCGCCACGCTGGTCTCCAGAATATCGGCCCCAAAGCGCTCGGCCCTTTCCAGTTGGCCGGGATCGTTGGCATCGAACAAAATCAGCGGATGCAGGTTGCCGTCGCCGGCATGGAACACGTTGACGCAGCGCAGCCCATAGGTGTCCTGCATGGCGGTGATGGCCGTGAGCATATCGGCCAGGCGGGCGCGCGGAATGGTCGAATCCATGCACAGATAATCGGGGCTGATCCGGCCGCTGGCCGGAAAGGCGTTCTTGCGTCCGCTCCAGAAGCGCAGGCGCTGCGCTTCGTCGGTGCTGACCTCCAGCCGGGTGGCGCCAGCCGCTTGCAACACCTCGAGCATGCGCTCGATTTCTTCGGCCACTTCGGCGGCGGTGCCGTCGCTCTCGCACAACAGGATGGCGGCGGCCTCGAGGTCGTAGCCAGCCTGCACGAAGTCTTCCACCGCCGCGGTCATGGGCTGGTCCATCATTTCGAGCCCGGCGGGGATGATGGCGTTGGCGATGATGCTGGCCACCGCGTTGCCCGCGTCGCGCACGTCGCCGAAGCTCGCCATGATGCAGCGCGCGAGTTCGGGCTTGGGCACCAGCCGCACCGTGATCTCGACGGCAATGCCCAGCATGCCCTCGCTGCCCAGGAACACGGCGAGAAGATCCAGCCCGGCGGCATCAGGCGCCTCGCTACCGAACTCGATGGGCTCGCCGGCCACCGTATAGCCGCGCACCCGCAGCACGTTGTGCAGCGTCAGACCATACTTGAGGCAATGCACGCCACCGGAGTTCTCGGCCACGTTGCCGCCGATGGTGCAGGCGATCTGGCTGCTGGGATCGGGCGCGTAATACAAGCCATGGGCGTCGGCCGCCTCGCTGATGGCCAGGTTGCGCACCCCGCACTCCACCCGCGCGGTACGCGCCACGGGATCGATCTCCAGGATGCGATGAAAGCGCGCGAGCGACAGCGTGACGCCGCGGGCATGCGGCGTGGCGCCACCGCTCAGCCCCGTGCCCGCGCCACGCGCCACGATCGGCACGCCCAGGCGATGACAGGTTTGGAGCACCCCCACCAGCTCCGCCTCGGTGGACGGCAAGGCCACCGCCAGTGGCAGCTCGCGGTAGGCCGTCAGACCATCGCATTCGTAGGGCGCCAGGGTTTCGGGCTGCCACAGCAGCGAGCCCTTGGGCAGGTGCTGTTGGAGTTCCTGGATCACTTGCTGCGCGGAAGTCGGTGATTCCGAGGTGGGCTGGACGCTGGCGGCATAAGAGGCGGACATGCGATCGAGTATAAGGGATGAAGTGACCCGCTATCCTTGCGCTGGCAGGCCCTAGAGCTTGATGTTGGCGTCTTCCACGACTTGTTGCCAACGTTTCAGGTCGGATGCCAGGAACTGTCTGAATTCGTCGGGACTGCCACCCACTGCGACCATGGCGTTGTTCTTCAACGCTTCCAGGAAGGTCGGCGAAGCGAGCACTGCAACGGCGCTCTGGTTGATCTTCTCGACGACTTCCGCAGGCATGTCCTTGGGTCCAAGCAGGCCACCGTAGACGGGAAGCTCGAACCCCTCCACCCCCGCTTCGCTCATGGTTGGTACTTGCGGCAGGCTCGACAGGTTCTCGTCCGCTGTGACTGCCAGCACTTTGATGGTGCCGCCGTCGGCATGAGGCAACAGCGCCGCGGCAGACGTGAAATAGGCTTGCACATGTCCGGCGATGAGGTCGTTCAGGGCGGGCGCAGCGCCGCGATAGGCGACGTGTGTCAGATCCGTCTGGGTGCGTTGCTTCAGCATTTCCATGGCGAGATGGCCGCTATTGCCCACGCCCGGAGAGGAGTAGGCCAGCGGCTGGTCTGCCTGCTTCGCGTACTCGATGAATTCCGTCAGGCTGTTGGCGGGCAGTTTGGCATTGATGGCGAGGGCATGGGGCATGTCCACCAGGTGAACGATGGGAGTGAAATCCTGGAGGATGTCAAAGGGCAGACTTTGCAACGCCTGGTTCATCGTGGTGGGGCCAGCTGTGCCCAGGCCCAGGGTATAGCCGTCGGGATTGGCCCGCGCCAATTGCTCGAAGGCGATGACGCCATTGGCGCCCGGCTTGTTTTCCACCACGACGGTCTGGCCCCATACGTCTCCCAACTCCTTGGCGATCAGGCGGGCAAGAATATCATTGGCACCTCCCGGCGCGAACCCCACGATGATTCTCACGGGGCGCTCGGGAAAGCTGGTGGCATGCGCCTGGCCGGACAGAAGGCCGGCCAAGGCCAGGGGAAGGAAGAGCGCTTTCATGAATTTGCTGGTTTTCATTGTCTATCTCCTACTTATTAAAATTGGAAAACCCGGATCTCCTTACTGGGGATTGGTCAAATCCCGGATGCGTAACAACAGTGCGGTCTCGGTGCCGGTCGCCCGCAGAGACCGAGACGCCGATGGATCGACGCTGAGGACGTCGAGTCGTTCCATATCGATTTCATGGCCATCCCAAAGAACCTGGGGTTGTCCTTCCAGTGGCACGAAGACCTCGCGACAGTCGCTGCGCCAAGCTTCCGATTGCGACCCGGCGGGCAACTCCAGGAAGTCGACTTCGATATTGTGTGCCGTCTTGAGGGCGGCCCGTGGATTGCGGGAGCTCACGAGCCGACGCAAAAGCAGACCGCGCTCGTGCTCCACCTGAAGATCCTTGAAGCGGGCGATATGTTTCGCCTCGACCTCGTCGGGGCGGGCATCCACGAGGTCTTCACTGACCTCGAAGTCCTGCGGCAACCCCGCCGCGGCATCGGCGGCGGCTACTTCGGGACTGACCTTGATGCCGGCGCGGGCGTCATCCAGCGGTGTGTCGAAGATTGAAAGCATTTGGCTTTCTTTCGGCGCCTGCTCGAAAGCTTCGAACTTCCTCAGCACATTGAGTGGAATGGAATAGGCGTCATAGGTTTCCAGCCGGGCGCGATGTTGTCCAGTGATGCCGTAATCGACGAAGAATCCGGAGCGAATTGGAATGAATATCTCAGGATAATCATGCGCATGCAGGGCTGGGCCATTGCCTTTGGATGAATCGATCGAGCCGATTTGAAAGTTATGTTGAATCTGAATTGGGGCATTCTCCGCGCGACTGATCATGCGAATGATTCGTCGCTGGCGTCCTTCATGATTGACGTCGGAATAAGCTTGGCGATCCCAATCCAGGTTGGCGTGGCGGGCGAAACTGCCGGGGGGAGGAAATGTGGGCATGTTATTATCCTCTACGGAATTTATGGACTGATTCATTCAATAGCTCCCGGGGTTTGTAATGACTCACGACCGCAGTTTGATGGCTTCGGGATCCGAGCGGGATCCTTTGCGAAGGCTGGACGCACAGACACTGCGGGCCCTGTGCATCCTCATTGAGGAATCTCACGTTTCCAAGGCTGCCGAACGGCCGGGCGTCACTCAGCCATCCATGAGCGCTGTGCTGGCCCAGCTTCGAGAGGTTTTCAACGACCCTATCCTGATTCGTACCAACAAAGGAATGATTCCCACTTCCAGCGGCATCGCCATCGCCAGATTGGCAAAGAGATCGCTGGATTTGCTGGAAGAGGCCATGTCGATGACGCGGGAGTTCGATCCCTATGCCTCGAAGATGACGTTTCGCATCAACGCGACGGAGTCGGTGGGATTCATCCTGGTGCCCCCCCTGACCCGGCTGCTCGAGAGTGCGGCGCCTGGAGTCCGGATCGAGGTCAGCCCTTCCGCTCCTTCGAGGATGCTGGATCAGTTGCAGCAGGGGGAGGCCGATGTGGTCGTCGCCTATCAACCGCACGCACCCGACATGCTGTACATGACGACGCTCTACCAACAGCAGTTGCGCGTAGTGGCGGCCAGTTCGCATCCGAGGATCGAGGGCAGGCTTACGCCGGAGCAGTACCGGAACGAGAGACACGTCTACTACAAGCCCGCCATTGGTGTGTCCAGTATCGAGCGCCAGGTCGACCAGGCCTTCGCCGAGCGGGGCTGGGAGCGCCAGGTTGGCATCGTCGTTCCTTCCGCGCTGGCTTCGGCTCCTATCGCGGCGGCTTCCAACCACCTGGCGACCGTCACGCGAGCCGTTGCGGAACATGCGGCAAGGGCCAACGACCTCCAGATCCTGAAGCCGCCCATACCGCTTGGCGTTGTCCGGGTGGCCATGTTTTGGCATGAACGAACCCATGCCAGCTCCGCCCACGCCTGGCTGCGCAAGATGATAAAAAGTCTGTTTCATTGATCTCGCCGTGGATCAGGCGTGGTTCTCGGGGCTCAATTGGCGGGTGAGGAAGTGCTCGATTTCCGCCAGTCGGCGCGCGTCGGGGTCGACGTGGCCACCGGGATGGATGTGCATTCGCTTGTCGCTGGTCGCGAAGGCGTCAAAGATCTCGAACTGGCCGTGTCGTGTAAACAGCTCGTCATTCCACTGCACCGAGAACAGAACCGGAATGTGGACCTTCGATGCATCTTCAAGCAGTCGTTGGCTATTCACTCGACAGGTACCCCACATTCCCAGGACGGCAGCGCGAATGCCGGTTTGCTGGGCCACGAACGGCAACCCGTACGCGGTACCCATGGAAAGGCCGTAGTAGCCGATACGGGCGGAGTCCACTTCCTCGAAGCCGGTCAGGCAAACCAGCACCTCATTCCAGTCGGCGATCATGGTTTCAACACTGCCACCTTCCTCCCATAGCGTGCGAAACGCCGCGCGAGCCGCCTCGGGGCTGGTCTGGGCGCCCTGTCGGTCACCGTGTACAGGGCCGTCCATGGCGGCCACGGCATAGCCATGCCGCTTGACGAGGACGTCGACGATATCCAAGACCAATTGCGAGCGCTTGTGGCCGGATCCCCCGTGCCCCACGAGAACGAGGGGGCAGGGCGTGTCGCGCTCCGGCAGCCAGGCCGTCACCGGTACGAGCCGGTCCTGGATTTCACAGCGGAAATTCTTTTCACGAATGCCGGCCGAGCGGCTGGCGGGGTGGTGGATGTTTTTCATGAGGCCATGTTGTGGCCTTTCGCCTTCTCTGGCAATTCGCCGCGGGCTATAGCGTTATAGGGATTGATCGATGAGGCGGTGCAGGTCGATAGCGCATTCTGAAAGTGGAATGTCCCAGTATTCTCGAGCTTCCATGATGCGGCCCCGCTTTCGGCTATGCTGCGCACTCGAACGCCAGGTCCTCTTCAATGTCTAGCCGTCTCTCTCGCCACCTTTGCCTGCAGGACTTCGAAGCCACGGCCCGGCGACGCCTGCCGCGGGCGGTGTTCGATTACATCCGGGGAGGCGCCGAGGAAGGCGCCTCCCTGAAAGCCAATCGCCGGCAGTTCGATGCCTGGGGGTTCCGTCCGGCGGCACTGGTCGATACGCATGGCCGGCATACTTGCAATCAAGTGCTGGGCGACACGTGGTCGCTGCCCTTGGGCATCGCGCCAATGGGGGCCTGTGGCCTCGCCTCGTTCCGCGCCGACCTGGCAATGGCAGCCGCCGCCGCCAAAGCCAACATTCCTTACGTGCTCAGCGGGGCGTCGTTGTTGCCGCTCGAGCGGATATTGGCGATCAATCCCGACACTTGGTTCCAGGCCTATCTGCCGCCGGAGCCTGAGGCCGTCAGCGCGTTGCTGCGTCGCGCGGAGGTCGCCGGGTGCCGCACGCTGGTCATCACCGCCGACGTACCGGTACTCGGCTACCGCGAGGCCGACATCCGAAACGGTTTTGCCTCGCCGCTACGCCCGTCCTGGCGGCTGGCCTGGGATGGCCTGAGCCATCCGGCATGGTTGCTTGGTACCTTCTTGCGCACCTTGTGGCGCGAAGGCATGCCCCACTTCGAGAACTTTGGCGGCGGCCGCGGCGCGCCACTGCTTTCGCGGCATGCGCCGCCACGGCGTCACCAGCGTGATCGTCTCGATTGGGAGGGGGTGGCGCGGCTGCGCGACGCCTGGCCGCATCGCCTGATACTCAAAGGGTTGCTGGATCCCGAAGATGGCCGGCGGGCGGCGGGCCAGGGCATCGATGCCGCCTGGATCTCCAATCATGGCGGGCGACAGCTCGATGGCGCCGTGGCGCCGCTCACGGTGCTGCGCGAATTCGCCGCCGCGGCACCCGCTTTGCCTTTGTTGTGCGATGGCGGCGTGCGGCGCGGCACCGACATTCTCAAGGCCATGGGCCTGGGCGCGGGCCAGGTGTTCATCGGCCGGCCCTTTTTGTATGCGGCCGTGGCCGGCGGCGAAGCCGGCGTCTTGCACGCTATCGAGTTGCTGCGTGTCGAGCTCGATCGCGGCCTGGCGTTGCTGGGGTGCCGCCACGTGGGCGAGGTGGCGGCTCGATTGGTTCCTGAGGATCTGGGAACGCGATAAAGCAGTCTTGCTGGATGCAGATTGGCACTCCAGGAAGCTGACCCCACAATAGCCTTTAGAAGGTACCTTTACCCCCCCAAAAAGGATTATAGTGCATGGGGGCATGCCGTCGTAGGGTTGTCGAGCGCTTTTGCAGACTCAGTCAGGCTGCATGCTAAATCTCGCAAAGAGGCCATGCAGTCCATGAATAAATGTCGACGAAATCGAGCTGGGGAGCCTTCAGCCTACGCCCTTCGTCTCAGAGTAACGTAATACCTAGTGTGGCAGGCTCACATGCTTTCTGATTCAAGCGCTTTGTTTTTTAACTCACCCACGCAGCGCCTGGCCTTGGCTCGCCATAGGTTCTTTGAAGACGGTGAGTTGCCTACGGGTGTGGTCAGTAACGCAGTGCTCGACTCTTGGTCGCGGTGTCGCTGGCGCCGCTTGGATCCTCGCGATACCCCCACATTCAGTCTGGTGACCAAGAGCCGCGCCCAACTCGCCGTTCAGCGTAACCATGAGCTGATTTACGCATGGCAGCAAGAGCTGCCAGAGCTCCAGCGTACGCTAGCAGGCACAACGTGTTCCGCGATCCTGACGGATCCGTCGGGAGTGTTGATTGCTTCGTCCGAAACTCGCGCTGGTTCCGAAATCATTACCCCTGTTGCTCATCGCGTAGGTGTTGATTTATCGGAAGATGCCGCAGGAACTACGGCGCCGGGCTTGGTCGTAAAAACAGGTAAGCCCGCCGTTGTTCTGGGAGCAGAGCATTATTTCGAGAGTATCCGGCCCATGTACTGCGTGGCGGCACCCATGCATGATGCCTCAGGGCGACTTGCTGGTGTGCTCGACATCTCACATGAAGGGGCACCATTCAATTTTGGGGCCGTTCAGGTTTTGTCGCTGTTTGCCGCTTCCATCGAGAACCGTCTGCTGATGTCGCAGTCGAATGAGATACTAGTGATCCGTTTGCAGATCAGTCCTTCCCTGCTCGACACCTCTATGGAAGGCTTGGTAGGTATCGATCAACAGGGGACAGTCGCCTGGACGAATGGGGTTGCAGCACAGCTACTGAATATTGCGAGAACAAATGCTTTGTCCGAAGTACTGGATGTGGAGGCGGCGTTTGGTGTTGGGTTGAACTCGCTGTTGGCATTGCCTCCAGAGGGAGCTGCGGCACTTAAGGTGAAGGCTGGTCTAAATCTTTGGATGCGAGCCGTGCCACCGATATCCAAGAGGTTGTCGAGCGGGGCGAGGAGCATTTCACAGGCTCCGACTGCTTCGCCCCCGGCACGCGCTGTATCCGTGCCGGATTCGGCGGTTACTCCGCTTCCTGCTCCGAGAAGGGAGGTCCAGTCTTTACAAGAAGCCGATGCGGACCATATCCTGAAAACCGTGCGAGCTCTGAACGGCAATATCGCCAAAGCCGCGCGACAACTCAAGGTTTCACGCGGGCTCATCTACCGTCGGCTCCAAAAAAAATCGCAGAACTGATATACGTGTCAGCTGTATCCGACGATTCTCTTTTTTGATGGCAGTACTGTCGCACTAACAACTCTGTACCAGCGGTTTCAAAGGTCCAATTGCAGGTTCAATTGACGAATGATGCTGGTCCAGGTTTCGTGTTGGCGTTTCAGGGTATCTCTTGCATGTTCGGGGGTGGAAGCTTGGACTTTAAGTCCGAGCTTGCTCAAGCCCTCGACAAGCTGCTCGTTGGCTGCGGCTTGTGCAATCTGCTGGCTCGCTGCCCTGACGAGCTCGTCCGGCGTACCGGCAGGCATAAGAAAACCAAACCATTGTTCTTCGGTGGGATACTCCGTGGCCTTCTCTTGCTCCAAGAACGTGGGGACATCGGGCGTGAAGGGTGTTCTTTCTTTACCGGAGGTTGCAAGAACACGGACTCTGCCCGCCTCTGCTAATGGCAAGAAGTTCCCGGTCGGGGCGATCATAGCGGCTATCTGGCCGCCCAACAGATCATTGATGCCGGGGGCGGCCCCTCGATAAGCGACATGCTGCAGTTCCACGCCGCTTTCGCGAGCTAGAAGAGCGCCCAGAAAATGCAGGGGTGTTCCGGTACCAGGAGAGCCGAAGTTGGCGCGCTCTGGATTGGCGCGGGCCCAGTCGAGGAACGCGTCGAGATTGGTGACGCTTTCTGGCACCAAGGGGCCAACAGCGATCGCGTCGGTTGTGAGTACCGCAGTGGAGACCGGTTGAAAGTCTTTAAACGAATCGTAACTGAGATCTTGGTAAATCAGTGGGTACAATGAAAAAATCGTATCAGGCGAGAGTAACCAAGTCGTGGCATCGGGAGCCGCGAGCTTGGCCGCTGTTGCGGCGATTCGGCCGCCGGCCCCGACACGGTTCTCCACAATGAAGTTGCCTTGCGATTGCTGACTTAATGCGTGGGCAAACTGCCGTGTGACGGCATCGACGATGCCGCCGGGGGGAAAGCCGTTAATCAAGGTAGTCGTGGCGGTCGACTGGGCAAGCGCCAGCGGCGACAACGCGCAGGAGGCGGCGAAGGCAACGCTGGCCTGGATAAATCCGCGTCTTTGGATCATGAGAAATTCCTAAGTGGAGTTCAAGGTTGTGCCGTGAAGCCAACTTCTTTGATGACATCGCGCCAGCGAGCAATATCTCGCTGCAGGCGAGCTTGCAGATCGGCGGGCGTGCTCCACATCGGCTCCATACCCATCAGCGCCAAGGAGTTGACGAGCTTTGAGTCTTCGGTGGCTGCCTTCAGGGAGAGGTTGGCTTGCTCTACCAGCTGTTGCGGCGTTCCCGCAGGCATAAAAACGCCAAACCATTCCGTCATCTCACTTAGCGGAACGTTCTGTTCCTTAAAGGTGGGTACATTCGGTAAGAACTTTGAGCGTTGATCGCCGGTCACGCCAAGCATACGAATCTTGCCCGTGGATACATGAGGTAAAAACTCCCCCAAGGGGGCAGCGACGGCAGGAACATGACCACCCATGAGGTCCAGAATAGCGGGTTGCGAACCACGGTATCCTGTTTGAACCATACTCACACCTGAAAGACGCCCGAGCAGTTCCCCTAACAGATGAGGTCCTGAGCCGGTTGCTCCATGAGCAAATGTTGCAGCGTTCGGATTGGTTTTGATCCATTCACGGTACTGTTCCAAGGTTTGAATGGACTCGGGAACCGAAGGGCCGATGCCATAACCGATTTCGGAGATGGAGAGCATGCCAACGGGGACAAAATCTTCAACAGGATCGTAGCCGAGCGGCGAATAGGTATGTGGGTAGATCGCCATCATCGACGCTGGCGTCAAGAGCAGGGTCGTCCCGTCGGGTGCAGCATCTTTGGTGTGCTGAATCGCGATTCTGGCCCCCGCTCCGGTTTTATTCTCGACGACGACGCTCTTGCCATACGTTCCCCGCATTTTTTCGGCGAGACCGCGGGCAGCCGCGTCAGTGGCGCCGCCGGCCGCCAAGCCGACTACTATACTAGCGCGCTCGACCGCTTGCGCTACGGCAATGCTGCTGGTTGTGAGTAATGTGCCTGCAATCAGACTGGTCAGCACGGCGTGCCGAATTGAACGAATGTTTCTCATTTTGCGTCTCCCATCAGGTAGTTTTCAAGGAAGTGGAGTCGATCATTGCCCCACCATCTTTGTCCATCAATAACAAAAGTCGGTACGCCAAATATCTGTTTCGCGATAGCTGACGAGGTCTCTCTCGCGTAAATGTCGGCCGATTCTTGGCCGTCGATAAACTGCAAGAAGTCTTCATATTCCCAACCCATGCCGTCAGCGACCAATCTTGTGGTGGAGAGTCCGTCGGGTGCCTGGCCTTGACCCCAGACAGCCTGGTAGGCGAGATCAAGATACTCGCGCTCTCGTCCTCGGCAGGCCGGGAAGTAAAGACCGCGATTCAGCCTTCCAGAGTTGAAATTGGGCGGAAAATTGATATCCACCCCATACTCGGTGGCCCAGCGATTAAGGTCTTCTTTGATGTAATTCAGCTTAACGGGTAGATCCCTGTTGCCAGGCCCTGTGTTGCCAATTGCTGATTTCAGAGCGCCTAGATCTACCGATATAAACCTCAGTTTGGTCGGAACCAAGGACTTATCGATAATATGAGGCAAGCGATGGTTTGCCAAGTAAGCGTATGGGCTCAGAAAATCGAAATAAAAATCGATGTTCTTGAAAGCTTTTGTCTCTGGCATGATCTACCGTGATGGGGTGAAAGGTTGGAAGACATTTCCTGGCTTGAAGGTTATGATTTATCTTTAATCAGATTTTGATGTTTTTGGTGCAGCTTCATCCAGGCCAAACCCGATTGTCGAGCCCCTTCCAGATACGGCTCCGGAACAATATGATAAGGCGGGCGAGGAGGTCCTGCCTTTAGCCAGCCAGCTGCATTCATACGCTCTTTCTCTAAACCGATGTTGTACTTTGAGAACTCAGAGAAATTTCCTAAAGGAAAGAGTGTCGCGTCGGCCGCTCGCATGGCATCTGATACTTCTTTTGCGGCGCTCCAATCACCGGTTCGTTTTGCCTGGTTTACGCAGTTCCTCAGATGGATAGGGGTAGCAGGCCCGCACATGGCACCACTTGACCAAAATCCGGTCATGCGTTCTGGGGCAATTTTGGCGGCAGCATAGTAGTCATCTTCATGCGGAAGAAACCGGATGTTGCGGGTCAAGTTAAGATCGAGATCGAGCATGCCGATTCCGAGGTACTTGCTCGAAACCACTTGAGGAATCTTGTCGACCTGAGCCCAGAAGCTGCGCGGAAAATCGAACTTGAAGGCTTCAGGATTGGCATAGATAGAAATTGCGGCTTCCGGTACGGCATCGGCAACGTCCTGATAAAACTGCACGGCAGTGGCGACATCCATCTTGCACCACATTGGCACGCCAAGCATCGTGCCGTCCGCGCCGAGAGCCATGATCGCCTTGGTTTGCTTGATTACCTCTCGGGTATGCAGCGCAGTCGTGCCAGAAAAAATAGGTATCCTGCCACGGGCGGTTTCGACAACCGTTGCGACGTAGCTTTTCTTTTCTTCCCAAGTGAGCGTGGCACATTCACCAAACGTGCCATTGGTGAAGATGCCGTCCACGCCAGACTGAATCAGTTCCTCTACAATGCGAGCCGTTTCGTCAAGATCAACAGTATTCTTGCTGCGCCAACTTGACGCGTCCGGCGTTGCGGGCGTGGGCATAATGGCCCAGGCCCCGTGGATATCATTTGCGGTGATGTGGGGATGTTTCTGCTTCATCATATGCCATTCTTCGAGTGCCGACCTGTGAACGTTATGTTCTCGATCTGGTCATCGATGAAGTGTAATGGTGTAGCCGAGACGCGATAATCAGAGAATCCCGATACCAGCTATTGAGCCCGCCGATACTCCCTTGCTACTTCGTGTGGGAGCGCTACCGTAGGAGAGGTGAAGACGCCCGAAACGACTTGCGAGGCCCCTTTCACAAGGGCCCCGTAAGCGAAGTCTCTTGAGCACTCATGTAAACGCAAGCCTCGTCGCTCACGATCAGGTTGGCGAAGCCAAATCCGTCGGCGCCGAGAACTCCTCCGCAGAGGGGCGCAGAAGTTCAGGCTGATGTAGTCCTTGACAGCTGACTCGCCACGAGGCGAAGGGTATTGACCCTTCGTGGCTATGGAGTCTCGGCGGCGGCCTTCTATCAGAATGGATATTGCTGCGAGAACGGCTCGATGGTCAGCCACTTCAGTTCAGTGAACTCGTCTATGACGGCGCGGCTGTCAAAGCGACCATAGCCACTATCCTTGGTCCCGCCGTAAGGTGCTTGAGCCTCATTTTGCACTGTTGCGCCGTTGACGTGTACCGAGCCGTACTCCATTTCCATGGCAACTGCCAAGGCTCGGTTGACGTCGCGGCCAAAGACGCCGGAAGACAAGCCGTAAGCGCTGTCGTTGGCGACGGCTACGGCTTCCTGCGAATCTTTGACTCGGATTACGACGGTGATGGGACCGAAAGTTTCCTCATCATAGATCCGCATGTCCGATGTCACATGATCCAGAATCGTTGCCGGCATCACCGCGCCGTCAGCAACACCACCGCAGACTAGCTTAGCGCCTTTGTCTAGCGCATCCTGCAGCATATCGTTGATGCGAGTACCTGAGCTTTCCTGGATCATGGGCCCGATGATGCACTGAGGATTGGCGCTGGGGTCGCCTTCCACCAACGCCTTTGCTCGCGCCCCGAATTTGCTAACGAACTCGTCTGCAATCGCTTCGTCGACGATGAGGCGTTCAGTCGACATGCAGATCTGGCCCTGAAAAAGGAAGGAGCCGAAAACTGCGGCCTTAACGGCCTCATCAACATCCGCGTCATCGAGAATGACGAGTGGCGACTTGCCGCCCAATTCGAGCAGGCAACGCTTGAGGTGCTGAGCCGCCTTTTGGGCAATGATTTTTCCTACGCGAGTGGATCCGGTGAAGTTGATTCTGCGCACAGCCTTATGCGCAATCATGGTATCTACAATTTCAGCGGCAGCTGCGGGTGCATTGTTGAAGTAAGTCAATACGCCGGGTGGAAAGCCAGCCTCAACGAGTGCCTCCGCCACCAGCGCATGAGTGCGTGGGCTAATCTCCGAGCCCCGGAACAGTACAGTGTTACCGCACATAATCGGATATGCAATAGCACGGGCAGCCAATACGACGGTTCCGTTCCAGGGCACAATGCTGAGAATCACACCTACGGGTTGCCGTACTGTCATGGACAGCGTATCGGGCTTGTCGGTCGGGATGGTCTCGCCCTGAATTTGCGTCACCATTGATGCTGCTTCACGAAAAACATTAGCGGCGAGATGTACGTTGAATCCTGCCCACAAGGCCGAGGCTCCGACCTCCTGTGCCATAACTTCAATGAATTGAGGTGTTTTGGCTTCCAGAACATCGGCTGCCTTGAGTAGCAGGCGGCGCCGTTCACTGGGAGTGGAGCGGCGCCACGTTTTATAGGCCGCGTGTGCGGAGTCTATCGCCTTGATCGCATCGGTAACGTCGCCAGCGGCGGCGCGCGTGACAATGCTATCATTGATCGGGTGGCGACGTTCAAAGGTGGCGCCGGACTCCGCTGCAACCCATTGATTGTCTATAAGCAAGTGAGCTTCCATAAGTTCTCCGTAATAAAATAGAAGGTGCGTCGCAGCGAGCGGATGAGGCTGAGCCAGCTTAGACGAAGCGTGCTGATTGCAATGTTTAAAAGCAGCACAGCCAGCGAGAAAGCATAGAAGTCATGGTTCTCGCGCCCAACATCGGGAAAACCCGATGAGCAAAGTGTTCCACAATAGAACAGACTAAGGCGTGGGCTCATGCCTTTTCGGTTCTATCTAGCGGTTGTGGCTGGCGTGATAGGCTTACGTGACCTGTCCCGGCTTTTTCGATCCAAGGTAACTTGAGACAATGGCCTCTTCGAGAGCGAGAGGGCAAATGAAGAAGGCGCGATACAGCGACGAGCAGATCGTCCGGATCCTGCGCGAAACGGATAAGGACAGCGTGGCGGAGGTCGCCAAACGCCATGGTGTGAGCGAGGCCACGATCTACGCATGGCGTAAGAAGTTCGGCAGTATGGAGACGGATGAAGTCAAACGACTCAAAGCGCTGGAGGCGGAGAACGCCCGGTTGCGTGAGCTGCTGGTGGACCGTGACCTCGAGATCGATGTCATGAAGGAGATCAACGCAAAAAAGTGGTGAGCGTACAGGCTCGGTTGGAGCAGGCAAGGTATGCCATTTCCCGTGGCGTATCGCAACGCCGGGCCTGTGCGCTGATGGATGTTTCCCGTTCTGGTTTGTAGGACACGCTGAGGATGTCCGTGAAGGACGCTTCTGTGATTGAGGCGATGCAACGTCTGTCAGGTCAATACCCGCGCTTCGGTTCGCGTCGTATTCGTGTGTTCCTGGGCCGCGAAGGACTTCAGGTTGGCCAGGAGCGTTGTTCGCGCCTGTGGCGTGAGTCGGGCCTTCAGGTTCCAGCAAAGCGCAAGCGGCGCCGCGTGGCGGGTTCACAGTCTCGCCCATGCCAGCCCACCGGCAGGAACAGCGTTTGGAGCTACGCCTTCGTATTCGATGCCTGCGCCAACGGTCAGACGCTGAAATGCCTGACGGTGGTCGACGAGTACACGCGCGAATGCTTGGCGATTGACGTGGCCGGAAGCATCCGGGCCAGTCGCGTCATAGAGGTTCTAAGTCGCCTGGTGAGCCTGCATGGCGCACCGAAGTATCTTCGAAGTGATAACGGGCCGGAGTTCGTCAGTACGCAACTGCTGCAATGGGCTGTGGATGAAAAGTTAGAAACGGTGCTGATCGAACCAGGAAAGCCTTGGCAGAACGGTACCAATGAAAGCTTCAACGGGAAATTCCGGGATGAATGTCTGTCCATGGAATGGTTCCGCAACCGCCTGGAGGCCAAGGTCATCATTGAGGACTGGCGCCACCACTACAATGAGATCCGACCGCATTCCAGCTTGAATTACCTGACCCCACGAGAGTTCGTGGGAACACTGAACCGATTAACAACTCAGGCCAGAATCTCTAGTCCTAACTGGTAGGAAATTCCCGGACAGGTCATACGCAAGTGCTTTTATTATTATCGTCGGTTAGCACTCTCCGAAGGTTTCGTTCCTTCGCCCTCGCGAAGCGTGTAGTTTCTTCAGTTAAACCGGGAGTCTACTTTGACGACCAAAGTTAGCCCGCTGCGGCGAGTCAACATGAATCTGCTGCCTATCCTGGCAGAACTGCTCAGATACGCCAGCGTGACCAAGGCAGCAAATCGACTTAATCTCACGCAGTCGACTGTCAGCGGAGCGCTGCGCCAGCTACGGGAGATTTTTCAAGATGAACTCTTGCTGCAGAAAGGTAGGAGTATGGTGCTTACCGAGAGGGCCACGCGTTTGCTTCCGGATGTGGAGCGCGTTATGGATCTGGCCAGTAGATTGCTTCAGTCGGAAGATTTTGTGCCGGCAGAGGCAAAAACGCAGTTTCGTATAGCTACTGCAGACTATGTATCGGCCATCGTAACCTCGAAGTTGGGGTCGATGCTGAGAGAGGTAGCACCCAGCATTACTTTGAATCTGGTGCCCACGCCAGGAACTTCAGGAAAGGAGCTGCAGTTAGGTACACTGGATCTGATTATTTGCCCTAATCTAGATAGCAACTGGCGAGCATGCGGGATCTCACAAGATGATGCCGGGTTTGGTCACGAAATTGTGATGCAGGATGACTTTGTGGGGATCCAGTGGAGTGGGCATCCGAGTCATGAGAAGACGGTCGATAGTGATGAGTATTTTGCACGACCACACGCGATGTATTGCCGCACCGATGGTCAAGATACGATAGAGCAGGAGGTACTGAATCAATTGAATTTGACTCAAAAAGTACAGTTTCAGGTGCCGTACTTTACGCTTTTGCCACAACTCGTTGTTGGTACCGACTTGATCAGCCTGGTCCCTCGATCACTTGCGGTCAAATACTCGCGGATGTATTCCATCAGTCTTTTCCAGCCTCCAATTGAATTGCCAAGAATGGACCTGGTCATGATCTGGTTACGCTCTCGTGAAGCGCATGATGATCTTGCCTGGCTGCGCCAAACGATAAGCGAAGCCGCGCTGAAGATAGAGTGACCACCTCTGGTCGTGGCACTGAAAACGGGTGTGAACGTCGCCTCGTTCTCGAGCGCCACTCCAGGCGGATCCGGATCGATTCCTCCTGGAGCCGGGAGGGGACCCCCCCTAGGTCCGTGAACGACTGATCAGGACCGTGTTTGACCGGGTTGGCGCTCCATTCATAGGGTGGCGGGTGAGCGCCTCTGGGCTGGCGCGGTGATTCAAGTGCGATCGGAGTCTGTCGGCGGCGTGTCCGTCTGCGGGCCCGGCCGCACCACCACGCCTGGTGCGCCGGTATTCGGCTGGAATATGTCCTTCAACAAATCCACCGGCATCGGAAAGACAATGGTCGAGGTTCGATCATTGGAAATGTCGTACAGCGTGGACAGCATCCGCAGCTGCATGGCTTCAGGCTGCGCGGCCAGCATGGTGGCCGCCTCCACTAGGCGTTCGGCGGCCTGGTGTTCGCCCTCGGCGTTGATGATGCGGGCCCGTCGGTTGCGTTCGGCCTCGGCCTGGCGGGCGATGGCGCGCACCATGCTTTCGTCGATGTCCACGTGCTTGATCTCGACGTTGGCGACCTTGATGCCCCAGGCGTCGGTCTGGGTGTCGAGAATCGAGCGCAAGGCGTCGTTCAGTTTGTCGCGTTCGGCCAGCATTTCGTCGAGGTCGTGCTTGCCCAGGACCGAGCGCAGGGTGGTCTGGGCCAGCTGGCTGGTGGCCTCCATGTAGTTCTCGACCTGGATCACGGCCTTGTCGGGGTCGACGACGCGGAAATACACCACGGCGTTCACCTTGACCGATACGTTGTCGTGAGAGATCACGTCTTGCGTGGGAACATCCAGCACGATGGTGCGCAAGTCTACCCGTACCGCCTGCTGCACGAACGGAACGAGGATGATTAGGCCCGGGCCTTTGACGCCGGAGAAGCGGCCGAGCGTGAAGATCACGCCGCGTTCGTACTCGCGCATGATGCGCACCATCGAGACGATCAGGCCGGCCAGGAGGACCAGAACGATGGCATAGGGAATCAGGAACATCGGGTTTCTCCTTAGGGGTGGCGGTTGGGGTATCAGGCGCGGGGCGGCGCCGGGAAAGAGACCGCGCCGGGCGGGGCGGGTTCCAGGACCAGGATCAGGCCCTGGCGATCGGCGATACGTACCGGCTGGCCTGGCCGCAGCTCGGCGGCGCCGCGCGCTTGCCAGGTTTCGCCATGCACTTGCACCGTGCCCGAACCCGCGGCCCAATGCAGCACGACGCCGGGCTCGCCCACGGGAGGATTGCTGCTGGTGACAGGGGGCCGCCGGTGCGCCCGCACCACGGCGGCCAGTACGATCACCAGCAGCACGGCGCTGCCGCCGGCGGCCAGCGCGATCACCGGCCAATCGATGGCCAGGCCGGGAATGTCGCCATCGAACAGCAAGACCGAGCCCAGGGCGAAGGCGGCCAGGCCGGCAACGCCGAGGATGCCGAATGAGCTGACGAAAGCCTCCGCCGCCATGAGGGCGATGCCGAGCAGGAGCAGGGCGATGCCGGCGGCGCTGACGGGTAGCATGTTGAGCGCGAGCAGGGCGGTGAGCAGGCTGATGCCGCCGATGGTGCCGGGGAAGAGAGCGCCCGGGTTCATCAGCTCGAAAATAATCCCGTAGACGCCGATGAGCAGGAGCAGATAAGCCAGGTTGGGATGCGTGATGGCCGCGAGCAGCTGGTGCCGCCAGGTGGGAGCGAAGGTTTCCACCGCCAGGCCTTGGGTGGCCAGAGTGACGTCGGTGGCTTCCACCCGCACGGTGCGGCCATCGGCCTGGCGCAGTAGATCGTCCACGTTGGGGGCGATGATGTCGACCACGTTCAGCTTCAAGGCCTCGGAGGCCGGCAGGCTGGCGGCCTCGCGCACCGCCGCTTCGGCCCAGTCGGCGTTGCGCCCGCGCAGTTCCGCCAGGCTGCGGATGTAGGCCACCGCGTCGTTGACCGCCTTGGCGCCGGCGGCTCCGGTAGGCGTTTTGCCGGTGCCGGGTGCGGGATCGCGATCGTTGGCTTTGGCATCTTCGGCGGGTTGGCGGCGCTGGCCGCCTTCTTCGGAGTCCGGTTCGGGGGCGCCGCCCATGGTAATGGGCGTGGCGGCGCCGAGGTTGGTGCCCGGCGCCATGGCGGCCACGTGGCTGGCATACACCATGTAGGTGCCGGCGCTGGCCGCTTGCGCGCCACCGGGAGCCACATAGCTGATGATGGGAATGGGCGAGGCGAGGATGGCGCGGTTGATGTCGCGCAGGGAGCTGACCAGGCCGCCCGGCGTATCCAGGCGCAGGATGATCACCGCCGCGCCCCGCTCCCGGGCATGGGCGAAGCCGGCGCCGAGGTACTCGGCGGTGGCGGGGCCGATGGCGCCGCGCACGTCGAGCAGCACGGCGGGAGCCGGCTCGGCGTTTTGTGCCGCTTGGGTGACGGCTTGCGCCGCCAGCAGCAGCAGGCCGAAAACGAGGCCCAGCACGGGCAGGGAACGCAGCAGACTTCGGGTAGTCGTCGAGATCATCACGAGCAACGGTCTCCCGGAAATGACGCGCGGGTGGCGCGCTTGCGGCGACGCTGACACCGCCGCGCGAGAACCCAGTCTAGCAATACTACCCGGCTTGGCCTAGAACTCGTTGGCGCTGGCTCAGCCCGCCGCGGGTTTCAGGCCGAGCCGGGCCGCCAGGCGATGCAGGTTGGCAGCATGCAGGCCGAGGCTGCGCGCCGCCGCCGCCCAGTTCTGATCGTGCCGCGCCAAGGCATCCTGGATGCGCTCGCGCTGCAGCCTTGCCACCGAATCCCGAAGCGGCTCATCGGGCGGCGGAGGTGCGGCCGCGAGGCCCTGCTGCGGTGCCGGCGGAGCTGCCGCCACCGCGGCCGGGCCGCCATCGAGATCGAGCTCGGGCAGGTCGAGCGTCAGCACCGCCGTGGACCGGCCTTGGCGCGCCAGCGCCTTGAGCGCTGCCCGGCCCAGCAGGTGTTCGAGTTCACGCACATTGCCGGGCCAATCGTACGCCAGCAAGGCCGCCTGGGCGGCCGAAGACAACCGCAAGTTTCGTACCCGCAGCCGCAAGCGGATCTGCTCCAGAAAGAAGCCGGCCAGCAATAGCACGTCGCGGCCACGTTCGCGCAAGGGTGGAACTTGCAGGGGATAGACGCTCAGTCGGTGGTAGAGGTCGGCGCGAAAGCGTCCGCGACGTACGGCATCGGCCAGGTCGCGATTGGTGGCGGCAAGGATGCGCACGTCGACCCGGCGATCCAGATCGGAACCGACCCGCTGCAATTGGCCGGTTTGCAGCACGCGCAGCAGCTTGGCCTGCATCGGCAGCGGCAACTCGCCGATCTCATCGAGCAGCAGGGTGCCTTGATGCGCCAGTTCGAAGCGGCCGCTGCGATCCTGGTGCGCGCCGGAGAAGGCGCCCCGGACATGGCCGAACAGCTCGCTTTCTACCAAATGATCCGGCAGCGCGGCGCAATTGAGGGTGATCAGCGGACGATCATGGCGCGCCGAGTGGGCATGCAGCATTTGTGCCACTAATTCCTTGCCGGTACCCGTTTCGCCCTGGATCAGGACGGTAAGGTCGCTGTGGGCCACGGTGTCGATCTCGGCCAGCAGGCGGCGGAAGGCGGGGCTTTGCCCCACCAGTTCCGGGGCTTGCAATTGCTGGGCGCTGGCACGGAATTGTTCGGCCAGCAGATGCCCCTCTTCGGCATGATGGGCCAACTGGGCGACCCGTTCCACCGCCTTGACGGTGGCGGCCGCCAGCCGGCTCAGGCTGGCCACGGTGGGCGGATCGATAGGGCCGAAACGGGCGCGGTCCAGGGTATCGAGCGTGAGCACGCCCCAGGGGCGGTCGTCCAGCCAGAGGGTGCAACCCAGGCAGTCATGGATCGGCAAGTGGCCCCGGTGACCTTCCACCAGTCCGTCATAAGGGTCGGGCAGAGGGCTATCGGCATCGAAGCGTACCGGCTCGGTGCTTTGCAGGATGGCGGCGAGCCGGGGATGCTCGGCCACGGCAAAGCGCCGGCCCAGGGTGTCGTGGCGCAGGCCGAGTACGGCCACGGGCACCAGCACATCCTGTTCCAGGCGCAGGAGGGCGATGGCATCGCTGGGGACCACGGCATGGCAGGCGTTCAAAAGCCGGCGGTAGCGTTCGTCGGTGGGGAGATCCCGGGCGAGATCATCCAGCAAGGGAAGCAGGGAGTCGAGCAGGCGGCTGGCTAAGGTTTGCGGCATGGTGGCCCCGGACGAGGGGCGGCGGTGATGAGATGGCGGCAGGAGGGCCCGGCGGCGCAGGACTGGCCCGGGGGAGCCTTCGGCTCCAGACGATGACTACCTCGCTTGACCCCGTCATCAATGGCGGAGCTTGCACTTAGGAGCGTAATCAATATGATAACACCCTATCCAAAAGATAATGAATATTCATGAATCAAAATGACTATGATATTCACAAGTTATTGATATAAAAGAATTTTACGACTGGCATGCGGCTTGCATAGACAGAGAGGACGCCAGGCTCTGGCGGTCCATCACCCTCAGGAGGTTTGTTCGATTATGTTGTCCGAAGCCCATCGCGCAGTCGTCAAAGCCACGGTTCCCTTGCTCGAAACCGGCGGCGAAGCGTTGACCCAGCACTTCTACCGGATCATGTTGTCGGGTTATCCGGAAGTGCGGCCGCTGTTCAACCAGGCCCACCAGGCCAGCGGCGATCAACCCCGAGCCCTGGCCAACGGTGTCCTGGCCTATGCGCGCAATATCGACCGCCTGGAGGCGTTGGGCCCGCTGGTGGGGCAGGTGGTTCAAAAACACGTGTCGCTGCAGGTGCTGCCGGAGCACTATCCCATCGTTGGCACTTGCCTGCTGCAGGCGATCCGCGAGGTGCTCGGTCCGGATATCGCCACCGATGAGGTGATCGAGGCCTGGGCGGCGGCCTACCAGCAACTGGCCGATCTCCTGATCGGCGCCGAAGAGCAGGTCTATCAGGCCAATGCCGAAGCCCCGGGTGGCTGGCGCGGCGCCCGGCGCTTCCGTGTGGTGCGCCGTGAGGACGAAAGCGAAGAGATCGTGTCGTTCTACCTGCGGCCCGTGGATGGCGGCCCGGTGCCGGCCTTCGTGCCCGGACAGTACCTCGGCTTGCGCCTGGAAATCGACGGCGCGGAAGTCCGCCGCAACTATTCCTTGTCGGCGCCGCCCGACGGCACGCAGTTCCGCATCAGCGTCAAGCGCGAGCCCGGCGGCCAGGTGTCCGGCTTCATGCACCAAATGGCTCAGGAAGACTTCGAACTGGATGTCTTCCCGCCGGCCGGTGATTTCACGCTCCAGGCATCCGAGCGGCCGCTGGCCCTCATTACCGCTGGAGTGGGGATCACGCCCGCCATCCCCATGCTGGAAGCCGCCGCGCGCGAAGGGCGTACCGTGCACTTCATTCATTGCGCCCGCCACGCCGGCGTGCATGCCTTCCGCGAGTGGGTCGACGATATGGCGGCGCGCTATCCCGGCATCCGCCGCTTCTTCTGCTATAGCGAGCCCCGCGCCGAGGATACCGCCGACGGCACGGGCTTCCTCACCCGCGAGCACCTCGAAAAGTGGCTGCCGCAAACCCGCGATCTCGATGCCTACTTTCTGGGGCCCGTTCCCTTCATGGCGCAAGTAAAGTCGCATCTGGCCGCGCTGGGCGTGCCCGGCGAGCAATGCCGCTACGAGTTCTTCGGCCCGGCGCAGGCGCTCGAAGCCTGATCTGCGTCAAACTCGGGCTTTGCCGCCAGGCCAAGGCCCGAGAGCGCGGTGACCCAAAGCGTAACAAACGGTGTATCGTGTTGGTACGGCTCCGCCTCCGCGTGCGAACGGCGAAGCCAAACCCTATTTCCCCCGTCGTTTTTGGAGAATCCCATGAAACGCATGCCCCTGCGCTGGTTCGGCGCGATCGCGGCGTCTCTCGCCCTGGTTCAACCCACCCTGGCGGCCGACTACCCCTCGCGCTCGATCGAGTGGGTCGTTCCCTATCCCGCTGGCGGCGGCACCGATATCGTCGCGCGCGTACTCAGCGACACCATGTCGAAGTCGCTGGGCCAGCCCATCGTCGTGGCCAACAAGCCCGGGGCCGCCACTGCCATCGGCGCTTCGCACACCGCGCGCGCCAAACCCGACGGCTACACGATCATGTCGGCCGACACCGCCACGCTGGCCGCCAATCCCTTCCTGTATTCCAAGCTCACCTACGATCCCGCCGAAGACTTCACCGAAATCGGCCTTACCGTTCGGTTTCCATTGATCCTCGCGGTCAATCCCAAGGTGCCGGCCAACAACCTCGAAGAGTTCCTGGCCTGGGCCAAGGACCAACCCGACGGCGTCAACTACGGCACGCCGGGGGCCGGCAGCCCGCACCATCTCGCCACCGAGCTTTTCCGCCTGCGCACGGGTCTCGATCTCGTCCACGTTCCCTACCGGGGCGCGGCGCCCGCGGTGCAAGACGTTCTCAGCGGCCAGATCCCCTTCATGTTCATCGATTCGGCCGGTGGCCAGCAGCACCTCGCCGCCGGCACCCTGCGCGGCATCGGGGTGGCCAGCGCCGAACGCCTCGATAGCTTCCCCGATATCCCCACGCTCAGCGAGCAAGGCGTAGCCGATTTCGAAGCCTACGCCTGGCAAGGCCTGGTGGCTCCCAAGGGCGTGCCGGAAGCGGTGGTCGAGCGTCTCAACAAAGATCTCCGGGAGGCTCTGGCCGATCCCGCCGTGGTCGAGCGCTTTACCGCCATGGGTTTGGAGATCACGCCCAGCAGTCCCGCCGAGATGACGGCCTACTCCAAGGCCGAGCGCGAGAAATGGGGTGAGGTGATCCGCGAGAGCAAGATCACCTTGGAATAAACCGGGCCCGCCGGGAGGCCGCCTGCCACAAAGCGGGGCGCTATAGCCCCGCCACTCGCCAGAGAATGTGGTGGGGCGTGCCTCAGGCGTCCTGGACCCCGATGTCCTCATGCCAGAGCTGCGGCTGCTCGGCCATGAAGCGTCGCATCAGCTCGATGCAGGCCGGATCCTGCATCACCTCAACCTTGACGCCGCGCGAGCGCAGCAGGTCTTCCTCGCCCAGGAAACTGCGGTTTTCGCCAACTATCACACGCGGAATGCCATAAAGCAGGATCGCGCCGCTGCACATGGCGCAGGGCGACAGCGTGGTGTAGAGCACACTTTCGCGATACACGTTGGCCGGCTGCCGGCCGGCGTTCTCGAACGCATCCATCTCGCCGTGCAGAATGGCGCTGCCTTGCTGCACGCGCCGGTTATGGCCACGGCCGATGATCTTCCCGCGATACACGATCACCGAGCCGATGGGAATACCGCCTTCGGCCAGCCCCTGGCGGGCTTCGTCGAGGGCTGCTTGCAGGAAAGGGTCCATGGAAATGTCCTCGGTTGCCATGACGACTCAGAAGGGGAGTACGTTACGTTCGCTGTTTTACTGCGGAACCGGGCCGGTTGCCAGTCCGGGGCAGAACGCTAGACGATTCGCGTAGAGCCGTGATGGCGGCGGCTACGACCGGCCGTCGGGAACTCTCGCGCACCGTGGCGACGAAAATCGTTCGCTCCAGCGGTGGTGTTAGCGGAATGATGGCGAAGTCGGGGTCGTGCCGGGCCGCCATCATGACCAACGCCGGAAAAACGGCCACCAGGGCGCCGGTGCGGATGAGTTCCAGCGATGCGGCGGGATTGCGGCAGCTACTGCGCACCCGCGGTTCGAAGCCATGTTCCTGGCAGGCGCGCATGAGCAGCGAATGATAGCCGCGCGATGCCGTATTCATGTCCCAGCGCTCCTGCGACAGCTCCGCCAGGCTCAAGTGGGAACGGCCCGCATAGCGGTGGCCGGCCGGCAGCACCGCGACGAAGCGATCTTTGCAGAGCGGCAACATCTGTAAAGACTCCGGCGGCGAAAAAGCTTCTGGCGGGTCGTAGACCACGGCCAGATCCACGCGCTTGGCGGCGGCGGCCTGCATCCCCTCATCGGACTCCATTTCTACCGTATGCACATCGACGCGGGGATGGCGGTTTTGCAGCAGGCGCAGCATGCCGGGCACCAGTCCCGAAGCCGCCGAACCGAACGCCGCGATACGCAATTCGCCGGCGATCTCGCTGCTCAAGGCTTCCATCTCGGCCTCGATGCGCTCGGCCAGCGACAGCAACTCTTTGCTACGCGCCACCAGTTGCAGCCCCGCGGAAGTCAGTTTCACGCCCCGGCCCGAGCGTTCGAATAAAACGGTGCCGACATCCTCCTCCAGGCGCGCCAGTTGATGCGACACCGCCGGGCGGGTGAGCTCACGGGCCTCGGCCACCCGTCCCACGGTGCCCAGGATGGAAAGTTGGTGCAAGAGCTGTAGGCGGTTCAAGTCCAGCATAAGCGGCAAATAGAAAAAAATATTTTCCAGTGGAGAAATATTCTATGCGCTTTATTTCCGTATGCCCATTACCTATAGTGACTGCGTGCCCTGCAAAAGCCCCATCATTTGTGACGAGGCGATGCACGAGCCGATTCGAGCGGCGCGGTTGGCGCCCTGATTCCATAAAACACGACAAGGAGACGGTGATGGTCCTATATCAAAGCGCAAACGGGAGTCCTTCGCAGGCGGGCAGGCCGGGGTTCTTCGCGGCTTCCGCCCGCTCTGGCGCGCAAAGTGTTCGCCGCCTGGCGGGCTGGCTCGTGGCGGCCTCCATGCTGCTGGCGGCCCCCGCGCTGGCCATGGAGTCGCGACTGGATACCATCCTCAAGCGCGACAAGCTGATCGTTTCGGTCATGAGCACGTCGGCGCCCAACGGATTCATCGATGAAAAAGGGGAGTTGACGGGCTTCGAGGTCGAATTCGCCCGCTTGATCGCCAAGGCCATGCTGGGGGATCCCAACAAAGTCGAGTTCATGGTAACCAGCGTGGATGGCCGCTTTCCGTCGGTATTGTCCGGCAAGGCCGATATGGGTCTATCCAGTGTTACCCGGTATCCCGATCGCGCCGTCCGTTTGGCGTTCACCACGCCGTATATGGATTCCGGGACGGCGGTCGTGGTGCGGCGCGATGCGGGGATCAAAAGCCTGGAAGACTTGAACGATCCACGCGTGACGCTGGTGGCGGGCAATAGCACGGCGATGGTCGACCGGGCCAAGCGGTACGCGCCGCAGGCCAAGGCCTTGTTCTTCGACGGCGATACGGCGGCGGCGCTGGCGCTCAAGAGCGGCCGCGCCAACGCCTATCAGGCCGACCTGGCAATGGCCAAGTGGACGGTCGCCCAGAACCCCGACGACTTCGAGCTCCTCCCGGGATTATTGGGCAATATCAACGGCAACTCCGTGTTCATGAAGCCCGGCGACTTCCCCTTGTGGCTGGCGGTGGACACCATCGTGCAGGAGTACGTGTCCGGCTCCCGCTACGATGAGTATCGCGAGCTGTATCGGAAGTGGTACGGCAGCGAGCCGCCCGCGCAGCGCTTCTACACCGTTAAGTAAGGCATTTGGCTGAACATTATCGGATGGCGAAGCATGTTCGATCTTGCCTTCATGATGCGCAACCTCCCCTATCTCCAGGAGGGGTTGCTGGTCACCTTGCAGCTCGTGGCGCTTTCGATTACGGGCGCGCTGACCGGTGGCGCGCTGGTGGCCGCCTGTACCTTGTCGCGCTGGCGTGTGCTCAACGGTCTGGGCCGCGTCTACATCGAGGTGATGCGCAACACACCCGTACTGGTGCAGATCGCCATCCTTTATTTCGGCCTGCCGTCGATCGGCCTGTATCCGTCCGCCGTGCTCTCGGCGGTGCTGGCGCTGAGCATGCAGAACTCGGCGTATATCGGGGAAATTTATCGCGCGGCCATCCAGTCGGTTTCCATCCGCCAGACCGAAAGCGCCCTGGCCTTGGGCATGACATCGTGGGCCGCCTTCCGCCACGTGGTACTGCCCCAGGCGTCGCGGCGGATGTTCCCGCCTTTGGGCAGCCAGGCGATCTTCATCATCAAAGACACGTCCATCGCTTCGACGATAGCGGTGGCGGAGCTCACCCATACCGGCAAGCTGATGCTGGATCGCAGCGGCGCGCCCTACGAGGTGTTCTTGATGATCGCCTTGCTCTACCTCCTACTGACTTCCAGCGTTTTCCTGCTGGTCAAAGGGCTTGAGCATCGTTTTCCGGTAAAGGCCTGAGCGCATGACGACCGATTTGTTGTTCGTGGCCGCGCGCTATCTGCTGATGGGCGCCGGGGTCAGCCTGGCGGTGGCGTTGGGCGCGATCGCCATCAGCGCGACTTTCGGCCTGCTGCTCGCGTTGGCCAGGCTCTATGGATGGTGGCCCCTGCGGATCGCGGCGTCATTGTTCGTCTTCTTCATCCGGGGCGTGCCATTGCTGATTTTGCTGATCAGCGTGTACTTCAGTCTGCCCTACTTCGGGGTCGATCTCTCCGCGCTGGCGGTGGCCATCCTGGTCATCGGCCTGTATTTCTCCTCGTACACGAGCGAGGTCTACCGCACGGGAATCCGTTCGATCCCGGTGCTGCAGTGGGACGCGGGCCGCAGCCTGGGCCTGCGGCGGATCGCGATCTTCAGGTTGATCATCGCGCCGCAGGCCATGCGCTATTGCGCGGCGCCGTTGATCAATATTTTCATCATGGCGGTCAAGGGCACGTCGCTGATCTCCGCGATCGGCGCTTGGGAAGTGGTTATGGCCGGACGCGAACTGTCGGAGCGCAACTTCGCCGTCCTGCCGGTCTATCTCGCCGTTGCCGCCATCTATTTCATCATTTGCTTCACGCTCTCGCGCCTGTCGCGGGCTGTCGAGAAATCCGCCGCCTATGCCTAACCTTCCACGTCCTGGCGATAGTGATGCGCCGCTGGTCGAGATCCGCCGTCTCTCCAAGCACTACGGCGATACCCCGGTGCTCAACGATGTCTCGCTGACCGTCAAGCCGGGTGAGGTCGTGTCGCTCATCGGGCCCAGTGGCTCCGGCAAGACCACGCTGCTGCGTTGCATCAACTTCCTGGAGCGCTACGATGGCGGCGACTTGCGGGTGCTGGGCCACACCGTGGGCTATCGCGACGGCGATGAGCGCCGCCGCCTGCGCCCCGATCGCGAGATCGCCGCAGCTCGTGCCGATACCGGCATGGTGTTCCAGAGCTACAACCTTTTTCCGCACCTGACCGTCCTTGAAAACATCGTGCTGGCACCGATGCGGGTACGGGGCATCCGCCGGCGGGAGGCGGTCGAAATCGCCCGCGCCTTGCTGGCTCGCGTCAACCTGGCCGACAAGGAAGAGCGCTATCCCGCCGCGCTGTCGGGAGGCCAGCAACAGCGCGTGGCCATCGCGCGCGCGCTGGCCATGAGGCCGCGCCTGCTGCTCATGGATGAAGTGACGTCCGCGCTCGATCCCCAGCTCGTGGGCGAGGTGCTGGACGTGATGCGCGCCTTGGCGGCCGAAGGCATGACCATGATTCTGGCGACCCACGAGATGGAGTTCGCGCGCCAGGTGTCGAGCCAGGTGGTCTTCATGGCCGATGGCGCGGTCGTTGAGTCGGGCCCGCCGGCGGCCTTGTTCGAGCAGCCCCGCACCGAGCGCTTACAGCGATTTCTGCAGCGCTACCGGTCTTTGCATGCGCCCCAGGGCTGATGCCGGCCGACCCTCGTTTTTTATTACGTTTCACACGACACAGACATGGACGCCATCAACACCATCGGCCCGGTAGGATTCGTCAGGCCTACCTGGTGCGAGATCGACCTGAGCGCGATCGACCATAACATTGCGCAGATCCGGAGCCTCACCGGGGATGCGGTGCAGGTATATGTGTGCATGAAAGGCGACGCCAGCGGCTGTGGCGCGGTGCCCGTGGCCTTGCGCGCCGGGAAAGCCGGAGCCAGCGGGCTCACGTTCGGCAACATCGATGTGGCGATCTCGTGCCGCGAGGCCGGTTCCACCTTGCCCATCCTGCTGTATCCCGGCTGCCTGCCCGAACAGGCGCCGATCCTGGAGCGATATGATCTCCAGCCGACCATTTCCACCCTGGAAGATGTCAAGGCTTGGTCGGCGAGAGTCGGCACGAGGCTGTCGGTCTTTATCAAGATCGATAGCGGCGGCTTTCGGGCTGGTGCCTTTCCACATCAGGTGGCGGAGGTGGCCAGGGCGGTGGTCGATTCCGGCAATCTGCACCTGGCGGGTGTCTATGGCCATGCGTTATCGGCCTATGGCGGCGCGGTGGCGGGTTTCGTCGACCAGCAAATCGCCAATTTCGTGACGGGGATCGAGGCGCTGCAGGAGGCCGGGATTGCCGTGCCGCTGAGGATGTGTTCGAGCTCGGAGTTGCTGCTCAGCCATCCCGGCGCCGACTTCAACGCCGTCGACCCCGGCCGGCTGGTAGCGGGTATTGGCTTCAAGGCGGTGCCGGAGCGGATCCGGGCCTGGCGACCGGCCTTGGTCGGCCTGAAAAGCCGGCTGGTCATGGTCAAGTCCCTGGACCGGCACGACGGCGTTGCCGCACCGCCCTTCTTCGTCTTACGACCGGGCATGCGCCTGGGGCTCGTGCCATTCGGGTGGGGCGACGGACATCCGCGGCATTTGTCGCCGGACGCCCATGTCTTGATCCGGGGGCGCAAGGCGCCCCTGCTGGGACCGGTCCATTCCGAATTATTGCGCATCGACCTGACCGATATTCCGGATGCCCAACTGGGAGACGAGGTGGTCTTCATCGGCCGCTCGGGACGGTACGAGTTGACCGTCGACGACCTGGCCGCGCAATGGCGGGAGCCTGCCCACGACGTGTATTGGCGCATCGGCAAGACCGTGCACCGTGTTTACGTCTCGTGAGCAGGCTTGGCGATCTAAACCACCGAAGTCGTACCCTGATCGTTGGGCTCGTGGGCGTGTGGATTTTCCGGGGCCGCGGTGACGATGGAGGTCAGCGACGGTTCGGCCGCCATCAGGCGGCTGGTGTCGGGACGGGGCCGACGCAGCGCCGCATGTGAGGCAAAGGCCTGTTCCAGCGCCCGCGAGGCGCCGAGCAGAGCGAGATCGCCACGGAACGGCCCGACCACCTGCAGGCCGAAAGGCATCCGGTGTTCGTCCGCTCCGCAGGGCAGACTGATGGCGGGATGGGTGGTCAGCGTGGTGATGTAGGTGAGCGCCAGCCAGCGGTAGTAATTGTCCTGCTGGCGCCCGTCGATCACGGTAGCGTGAGACTGCGTCCAGGGGAAGGGGGACACCGGCGTGGTGGGAGACAGCACCAGGTCGTAGTCGCCGAAGACACCCTGGAAGCGCTGGATGATGCGCGTTTGCTCGGCCTGCGCCCAGGCGCTGTCGAGCAGACTCATGCGGGCCCCCATCTCGTAGTTCTTGCGCGGGTTGGCGCCCAGGCTTGCCGGATCGCGCTCGTAGGCGTCGTGCATGCCGGCCACGAAAGCCTCGGCGCGCAAAACGTCGAAGCAGCGATGCACCTCGCCAAGGTCGAAGCGGATCTCGTCGCAGGCGGCGAACCAGTGCCGCATCGCGGCGATTTTCTCGCGCATGGCGCGCCGGATTGCGGGGTCTACGTCGCAAGTGCCGAAGTCTTCCGTCCAGGCCACGCGCAGGCGCGAAAGATCGACGCGGGGAAGCTGGAGAAACGTACCGGCATCCAGCGGATAGCTTAGCGGATCGCCGGGATGCATGCCGGCGGTGGCGGCCAGTTGCAGACAAGCGTCGTCCACCGTGCGGCCCATCGGTCCGACCACCGAGATCGACGAGCCGCCAAGCACCTTGCGCACGCTGGGCACCACGCCCGGCGACGGCCGGAAGCCCACCACGCCGCATTTGGCGGCGGGAATGCGCAAGGAGCCCCCGGTGTCGGAACCGGTACAGAGCGGAAGTAGGTCGAGCGCCAGCGCGGCCGCCGATCCGCCCGAGGAGCCGCCCGCATTGAGGTTGGGGTTGAAGGGGTTGCCGGTGGCGCCCCAGACCGGATTGCGGCTGTTGGCCCCCGCGCCCATTTCCGGGACGTTGGTCTTGCCCACCACGATGGCGCCGGCGCGGCGCAGCCGGGCCACCAGCTCCACGTCGCGCGACGGGACATGATTGCGCAGGCTGGGCGTACCCATGGTGGAGAGCAGGCCGGCCGTCGGCTCCAGATCCTTGACGCCCAGCGGCAGGCCATGGAGCAGGCCCAGCGGCTCGCCGCGCATCACGGCCGCCTCGGCCGCCTTCGCTTCGGCGCGGGCGCGTTCCAGACTGGTGGCGGTGACCGCGTTGACGTAGGGGTTGAAACGCTCGATCCGGTCGAGGCAGGACTCGAGAAGCTCCACGGGGGAGATCTCGCGGGTGCCGATCAGGCGGCGCTGTTCGACGGCGGAAAGTTCGGCCAGTACAAGGGCTTGGGGCTGGGGCATATCGGTATGACGTATTGAACCCGTGGCGCAGAGGGATCCCGGCTCTGCCACGAAAAGCAGGATAAGGCCCTGCGGAGAGGGCCAGGCGGGGGCTTGGGTGGGGGTCAGTCGATGGTCATGTTGGTGCGCTTGACGATATCGCGCATGAGCGGCAGCTCTTGCTCGATCTGCGCGCGGACGCTGGCGCCGTCCGTGTACATGGCTTCGACGCCCAGTTCGCGCAGGGCCGCCTGGGCTGCCGGGTCGGCCATGATGTCGGCGAGAGTCTGCTCCAGCTTCCGCACGATGGGCGCGGGCGTGCCCTTGGGCAGAACGAGGGTGACCCAGGAGTCGATATCCACCTCGGGGTAGCCCGATTCCTGGAAGGTGGGAACATCGGGCAGTTGGAAGGCCCGCGTCTGGGTGGTGACGGCGATGGGCTTGACCTTGCCCGCCGCGATCTGCGGCGCGGCGGCCACTACCATGTCGATCGCGAACGGGATCTGGCCGCCCAGCAGATCGGTCATCGCCGGCGCCGCCCCGCGGTAGGGTACGTGGACCATCTTGCCGTCAATGGCATCCTTGATGATCTCGCCGGCGAAATTCGAAACGGTGCCTATGCCGAAGGAGCCGTATTCGTATTTGTCCGGATTGGCCCGGATCAGCTCGACGAACTCCTGCACGTTGCTGGCGGGGGCGTCGTTGTTGGCCACCAGGATCGCCGGCAGGCGGGCCACGATGCCCAGCGGTTCGAAGCTCTCGATCGGATCGTAGGGTAGATCGCTGCGCAGCGCCGGATTCATGGTGAGGGTGGAACTGGAGGTGCCCAGAATGGTATAGCCATCGGGCGGCGATTGGAGCAGGGCCGAGGCCGCGATCACGGTGCCGCCGCCCGGCCGGTTGTCGATCAGCACGGGCTGGCCCAGGCGGTCGGACAGAAACTTGCCCAGCAGCCGGTTCATGCTATCGGCGGTGCCGCCGGGGGCGTACGGTACGATCAGCGTAATGGGGCGCGAGGGGTAGGCATCCCGGGCTGCGGCGGGAGCCAGGGCGCTCGCCGACAGGGCAAGGCCGCAGGCCAGGGCCGTGAAGGCGCGGCGGGACAGGATCGTGGACTGTGGCAATGGAAATGTCATGGCGTTGGCGTGTCTCGAATCGTTGATTAAGAAGGTGGCGAATGCCGAGCTTCATTCTCTCGTCAGCTATTCATGGCAGCAAGTGCAATAATCAAAACGATCCATTGCGATTTTCGCAATGCCCTGTCTATGGAGGAAAGCCGTGTCCAGAAACGCCCTGCAAGATGATGCCGGCCCACCACAGATGCAAAGCCTGATCGATCCGCGGCTGCTGCAGGAGGTTTCGCTGCAGTACTTTCTGGAGGTGGTGCGCTCGGGATCGGTGACCGAGGCCGCCGCACGGCTGGGGGTGGCGCCGTCGGCCGTGAGCCGGCAGATCGCCCGCCTCGAGCGTGGACTCGATACGCTGCTGTTCCACCGCAAGGCCCGCGGCATGGAGCTCAATGCCGCGGGAGAGCTGGTGGCGGTGCACGCCCAGCGCGCCTGGCTCGACATCGAGCGCCTGCTCGAAGAGGTCTATGCCTTGCGCGGCGTGCGCAAGGGCCATGTCAGACTGGCCGCCACCGAAGGCTTCGCCTATGAGTTCCTGCCGGCGATGGTGGCGCAGTTCCAGGCCCAAAAGCCCGGTATCGTGTTCGCCCTGCAGGTGTGCGAGCAAGCGGAGGTGGTGCGGCGGGTGAGGGATGGCGAGGTCGATGCCGGCATCACCGTCGGCATGGTGTCGGAGAGTAGCCTGGACGTCGCGCTGCGCCATCCGTCTCCGCTTCTGGCGGTGGTCAGGCCGGAACATCCCTTGGCCCGCCGGCAGCAGATTACGCTGGCCCAGGCCTTGGCCTATCCGCTGGCGTTGCCAGTGTCCTCCACGTCGCGCCGCCTGCTCGATATCAGCTGCAGCCGGCAGGGCTTGAGCTACCGCGCGGGCTTTGTCGCCGATCATCTTTATCCCCTGATCAATTACGTCGGGCACACCGAGGCCATCACCTTCTGCGGCGAGCTGGCGCTGCGGCAGCATCTGAGAACCGGTGTGGTTTGCGGCATACCGCTGCGCGACCGCGAAATGAACGAGCGGCACTTCGAGGTACAAACCCTGGCCGGGCGTCATCTGCCCGAAGCCGCGAGGGCATTCATCGACCATATCCGGCAGATGCTCGCCGCCGAAGGCTGACCACGCGCCCAAACGCAAGCGTCGCCATTGCTGGCGGGGTCAAGTGAGTTAGTCATCACCTGGCGCCGAAGACTCCCTTCGCATGGTGGCGGAGACGCTCGGGCCGAGAGGCCGAAGTTCTTCATCCTGGGATCCCCGCGCTTGTGCGTTCCGGAATTTGCAACTATGGTTTCCCGCTGAACGACTAGGTCGATCCAGCCGCCGGTGGAATAATGCAAAGCTTGCACCGGCATTCTCCAACCGCTTTCTGTTTGATGGGTCTCTTCATGCTTCCTTTCTCCAAAGTGCGTCACTCTGGTGGTTTGGTCTTTCTTTCGGGCGAACTGCCGATCGTGGCCGACGGCCCCATGCCCGAAGGCATCGAGGCCCAGACCGAGCTCACGCTCGATCGCATCACCGCTACCCTGCAGGGCGAGGGGCTCGACCTGAGCGATGTGGTGTCCGTCACCGCCTATCTCACCGAACAGGAGGATTTCGCCGCCTTCAACAAGGTGTACGAGCGCCGCTTTCCGCAGCCCTTTCCGGTGCGCACCACCGTGCGCTCGGATCTGATGCTGGCCGGCGCCAGGCTCGAACTCACCGTCATCGCGCAGCGCCGCAACTGATGGCCACCGTGCTCGTTCTGGGGGCCGGCATGGTCGGCACCTGCACCGCTCTGCACCTGGCGCTGCGCGGCCATACCGTGACCCTGGTCGACCGGCGCGGCCCGGGCCAGGAAACCTCGTACGGCAATGCGGGCATCATCCAGCGCGAGGCGGTGGAACCGCATCCCTTTCCCCGCGAGGCATGCAGCCTGGCCAAAATGGCGCTCGGCCAGGATAACGCCGTGCATTACAGCCTCGGCGCCTTGCCGGCCATGGCATCGGCCTTGTTCGGCTATTGGGCCAATTCCAGCCCTCGCCGCTATGCGGCGATCGCTCGGGCCTATGCCCGCCTGATCGAGCACTCCACCTCCGAACACGAGCCGCTCATCGAGCGCGCGCAAGCCCAGGGCCTCGTCTTTCGCGATGGCTACCGTTTCGTGTACCGCGAGGCCGCTTCCTACCGAAAGGAAGTGGCGCGGGCCCGCAGGCTGGCACAGTCATACGGCTTGCAGCACGTCGAGCTCGACTCCGATGCGCTGGCCGCGGCCGAGCCGGCCCTGCGTCGCCGCCTGGCCGGCTCGATCCATTGGCTGGACGCCTGGTCGGTACGCGACCCCGGCGCGCTAGTCGAGCGCTATGCGGCTTTATTCCAGGAAGTGGGCGGCACCCTGCTGCAAGGCGATGCCGCCACCCTGGCGCCAGCCGGCGCGGGCTGGCGTGTGCGCTGCGTCGATCAAACCATCGACGCCGAACATGCCGTCGTGGCACTCGGGCCGTGGACCGACGCCCTGCTGCGCCCGATGGGCTACCGCTACCCCTTGTTCATCAAGCGTGGCTACCACCGCCATTACCAAAGCAGCCAGCCCCCTGCCTTGCCGATGATGGATGCCGACAACAGCCTGGTCATTGTGCCCATGTTCAAGGGCGTGCGTATTACCACCGGCGCGGAGTTCGCCCGCCTCGATGCGCCGCCCACGCCGGTGCAGCTGGAGTATTCGCGGCGCCTGGCCGGCGAGCTGATCAACCTCGGCGAGCCCGTCGAGCCGCAACCGTGGCTGGGCGCGCGTCCGTGCACGGCCGATATGTTGCCCATCATGGGGCAGGCGCCGCGCCATAAAGGCTTGTGGTTCAATTTTGGCCATGCGCACCAAGGCTTCACCCTCGGCCCGGCCTGCGGCCGTTTGCTGGCCGATATGATCGAAGGCAAAACGCCATACCTCGAGTCAGGGCCTTATCTGCCAACGCGGTTCGGAGCGTAAGTCGCCCTTGCGGGCGGCCCCTGGTTGCCCGCTTGCCGCGTGGTCAGCCAGAGGCCGCGGCACTTCAGCGAGCCGCCGGCCCCAAGCTACGAAACAGCGCCGCGAACAGCATGGTCAGGCGCTCGTCGTTCTGTGCGGCCGAGCCAGGGCGGTCGACGGCTTGCAAGTGCACGGCATCGGCGCGCTTCAGGCGATTTTCAGGCGTTGCGAAGTTACGATCCTCAAGATTTTGTAGGGATGTTCTGACATCGAACGGCGATTTTTCATGGCAGTATGGGCCTACCGCCGTGCCTGCTGAATACCTGACTCCTTCTGGGCCCATCGCCGGCTTGCGACCCCCGCACGGAAAGCATCGCTTTGCGGAGTCAGCTCAGGCACGTCGCGGCGACTGCTGCTCATGATCTTATGTCATGACAATATTCAAAAGGAGATGTCATGCGCTACATCCTGCTGTGGCTGTTGGGAATTCCCATTCCCATCCTGATCTTGCTGGCCCTGATTTTTTAAGCAAGCTCTCCCGAAAAAACGACACGCACCTGGATAAGGAGATGTCATGCAAAACGAGCAAATGGCAACGGCCTATGCGCCCGAGTATCCGAGGCCCGCGGCGGAAGCAGCGCGTTCCGCGGTTTCATGGGCGGCCATCGTGGCCGGCGCGGTGGCGGGAACGGCCTTGTCCGCCGCGCTCTTGGTTGGCGGGAGCGGCCTGGGCTTCCTGGCTCTCTCTCCCTGGTCGGGAGAGGGGGCTTCCGGAACGACGCTGGCGGCGGGATCGATCATCTGGCTACTGGTGACGCAAGTGATCGCCTACGGGGTTGCGGGATACATCGCCGGACGCCTGCGCACGCGTTGGACGGACGCCCTGGGTGACGAAATCGATTTCCGGGATACCGCGCATGGCTTCCTGGTCTGGGCGTTGAGTGTGGTCATCAGTATCGTCGTCGCCGGGATGGCGGCGAGCGCGCTGGTATCCGGCGCCGCCAAGACGGGCGCGGCGCTGGCGGGTTCCGCCGCGGGGGCGGTGACGGCGGTAAGCGCTGGTGCGGCGGGAGCCGGTGGCGAAGCGGAAGAATCGCCGCTGGCTTACTTTACCGACGCGGTGCTCCGGCCGGCGGATGCCAGCCGCGCAGCCAGTCCCGCCGCAGTGCGCGAAGAAGTGTCCCGGCTGCTGGTGCGCAGCTTCGCCGAAGGCGAGCTGAGCGCCGACGATCGCGCCTATCTGGTGCGGCTCGTGGCCCAGCGTACCGGCTTGAGCGAAGCCGAGGCGGAGCAACGTATCTCGGAAATCACCACGCAGGCACGTCAAACGGCTGAAGAGGCCGAGCAGACGGCTCGCGAAGCCGCCGACGTGGCTCGCAAGGCCGCCGCGACCCTGTCTTTGTGGGCCTTTATCTCGATGCTGTTGGGCGCTTTTGTGGCGAGCTATGCCGCGATGATCGGCGGCCGCGCCCGCGACCGGGTGTAAAGCACTCCGCCAATCGCCGCCCTCCCAGGCCGGGGCCGTCGATCCGATGACGACCTCGGCATTGGGGCAGTTTCATCTCAGCCTCCGCACGGCCGCCCGAAGGAGGCTGAAGCCCCCCCCGGGGGGCAGCGAACAAAGTGAGCGTGGGGGCAGTTCCACTTTTCCGCACGGCCGCCCGAAGGAGGCTGAAGCCCCCTCGGGGGCAGCGAACAAAGTGAGCGTGGGGGCAGTTTCATTTCAGGAGGAAAGTATTCCATGGCAGGCAATATCTACGACGCGCTAAGGGAGAGCCACGAATTGCAACGGTCGCTCTGTCGGAAGCTGCTGAGGGCGGCCCCCAGCAGCGAGCGGCGCCAGCAGATCTTCAGGGAACTGCGCATTGAACTGGCCGCGCATGCGGCTGCCGAGGAGCGTTTTTTGTACGCCCCCATGTTGATGGACGATATGGGGCTCAATCCTTCCCGCCATGCCCTGGCCGAGCACCACGAAATCGATGAATGTGTGGAGAGCCTGGCGGAGGCCGACGAACAGGGAGGCAGTTGGCTGGCCAAGGCCAGGCAGCTCTCGCACGAAGTTCATCACCACCTGAAGGAAGAGGAAAGCAAGTTCTTCCAGATCTCGGGCAAAATTCTGACCGAAACCCAGAAGGAACGGCTGGCGCAGCGCTATCTCAAGGATTTTGCGCGCATGAAAAAGGTGTTTGCCGAAAGTTTGTGAGCGCTGGTCGCGGAAAGTGGCCCGAGGCGTGAGACGGCAAGCCGCCGTGCGCCTCAAGGCATGACTTCTGCCGCGGCCCGCTCCCAGATGGCGTGCTCACGCACGAGTTGCGCGCCCACCTCGTCGGGCGTGCGGATGCTCGGGATCGCGCCCGCCGTGGCAAAGGCCCGCACCAGGGCGGGGTCTTCCAGCGCCGCCCGCAGGCTGGAATTCAAGGTTTCCACGATCGGAGCCGGAGTCTGGGCGGGCGCGAAGATGATCATGCGCGAGATGGCATCGTCGAAACCGTTGACGGTTTCCGAGAACGACGCGGTGTCGGGCAGGATTTCCAGGCGGGGGCCGCTAAGCAGGCCAACGAGGCGGATGCGGCCGGATTGGACCTGCTCCAGGGTCGATGCGGGGCTGACGATGCCGATCTGGATCTGCTGGCCGTTGATGAGGTCGGGGAGAATCTGGGAGGCGCCCTTGTAAGGAACGTGCGTCATGTCCAGGCCCAATTGCTGCATGAGCAGTTCGGTACCCAGGTGGTGCAGGGAGCCCACGCCCGAGGTAGCATAGAAATACCGGCCGGGAGCGGCCCGGACGGCGTCGATGAAGCCGGGGATATCCTGCGCGGGAAAGCCCGGGTTCACCGCGATGGCCAGCGGCGATTCCGCCACCGCGCCGATTGCCAGCAGATCCTTCATCGGATCCACCTGCAGCGCTTGGCCGGCCTGGGTCTGCAGGATGGCCGCGATCAGGGTCGAAGTGCCTCCCAAAAACAGGGTATGCCCATCGGGTGCCGCTTTGGCCGCGAGATCGGCGGCAATCAAACTGGCCGCACCGGGACGGTTTTCCACGACCACCGGCTGGCCGAGGTGGGTTTCCCACGCCTGGCCCAAGCGGCGGGCCATCTCGTCCACGGCTCCGCCCGGCGAGAAGCCGACCAGAAGGCGTATTGGCCGTTGCGGAAAATCCGCGGCCTGGACAACCGGGGCCGTCAGCACGGATAGCGCCATGCAGGCGGATAGCAAGGTCTTGATCATGATCGTCTCCTGTCAGTTCTGGAATCTGCCGATAGTCCCGTGAAAGCCATCAGCTCGTTCGCGGCAGTTCGCGAATGGTATCGAAGTCCGGTTCGAAGCCGAGCCCCGGGGTGGAGGGCAGAGTGAGCCAGCCATCCTTGGGCTCCGGCAACTGGCGGAACAGTCTCTGGCATACCAGGGCTGAAAAATAGTGATACTCCACCATGGTGCCGTTGGCGACGCCGGCCTGAAGATGCATGTTGTGGTAAGGCCATGCGCCACCATTGATGACCGGCACCTGGAAGGCCTGGGCCAGCGCGGCGATACGCGCGCTTTGGGTAAAGCCGCCGCTGATCACCACGTTGGGCTGGAGGTAGTCCACGGCCTGCGCCAGCAGAAGATCCCGGAAGCGAAAGGCAAGCCCTTCATTCTGTCCGGCCGCGAGCGCGAAGCCTGTGCGGCGGCGGAGATCGGCCATTTGCGCGGCGTCGTTCTGCGTGATCGGTTCTTCGAAGAAGCGAATGTCACAATCGGCGATACCGGCGCAAAGCCGCGCGGCATGGGGGCCGTCCAAGCTGCAGTTGGCATCGATATACAAGGAAGCATCATCGCCGATGGCGTCGCGCACCGCGCGCACGCGCAGAATGTCTTCCTGGATCACGCTTTCCAGGGAGTGGCCGCGATCCCGGCGTTCCAGCCCTTGATGGCCTACCACCATCTTCAAGCGGGTATGGCCTTGGGCGAGCCAATGGCGCGCCGCCGCCGCGAGTTGTTCACGATCGAAGGCCGGAAAGCCGAAGGTCGTGTACACCTGTACCTTGTCGCGGGCGCCGCCGAGCAGGCGCCAGACGGGCAGGCTGAGGGCTTTGCCTTTAATGTCCCACAAAGCGGTGTCCAGCGCCGCGATGACGTGGCTCGCATAGCCCGTTTGACCGCGAGGAGACACCGTCCAGTACAGTTTCTCCCATAGCCGTTCATGATTCAGGGCATCCTCGCCAATCAGTTGCGGCGCGGCAACGTGCTCGATGGCGTGGGCCACCACACCCTCTTGAGTGATGGCGGTCATGCCGTAGCCGCTGATTCCCGATTGGGTCGTGACTTCCACCAGGCAGACGCTCATGGTCGGACGCGCTTTCAGCCCGGCCAGATCGACATCGATGGGTACTCGAACGGGAAAGGTACGAACCTGCGCGATTTTCATCGGTCTCCTCGGGAATAGGCAAAGGTCGTTGTGGAGTATCCAATGGACGCCGGCGTCCCACAATGGACCAAGCGGCAAGCGAGCTTTCGCCGTTCGAGAAGGGCCCCCGAGCGTGCTAACCGGTTCCGAGCAGAAAGTCGGCGAGCAGCCGTGCGGGTTGCGGTAGCGTACTTTGCCGGTAGCCGAGGCAATGCTGACGGCTGGCCCAGGCATCGCGCAATGGGATGGTGCGCATGCCGAGCATCCGGGCTTGCGGCAGCACGGCTTGGCGGGGCGCAACGCCCACGCCCACGCGCGCCTGTACCATGCGGCACATCGAGTCGAAGCCGAAAACCTGGATCCGTATCCGCAGCGATTTTTCAGCCTGGCGGGCATGGGCCGTCGTGATGTCATGCAAGGCCGTGCCGCTTCGCAGTCCGATGAAGTCTTCGTCCAGGGCTTCATCGAACCAGAGCGAGCGCCGGGCGGCAAAAGCATGGTCGGCGGGCACCAGGAGCGCCAGCCGATCCTGGCGATAAGGATGGTATTCGAGGCCGGCCATGCCGTCTGGTAGCGAGCTTGCGTCGAAAATGCCGATATCGGTCAGTCCCTCTTGCAGGGCATGAAGGACGGAGTGGCTGGGATGCTCTTGTAACTCGACGCGCAGGCCCGGGTAGCGGTCGAGGAACTGGCGCAAGGGGTGCGGCAGGAACTGCACGACGGACGAACGGTTGGCAAACATCCGTACATGGCCTTTGATGCCGCCCGCATATTCTGACATTTCCGCCTTCAGGCGGTCCATGCCGTCGGACAGCAGGCGGGCATGGTGCAGCATGGCCCGGCCAGCGGGTGTAAGACGCACGCCCCGGGCGTGCCGCTCGAACAGCGCGGTGCCGGCATCACTTTCGAGCTGGGCGATCCGGCGGCTGGCGGCGCCAAGGGCCAGGTGGACCTGCGCGGCGCCGCCGCTGATCGAGCCGGACTGGCAAATGGCCACGAACAATCGCAGGGTGATGGGATCGAAGCGCATCGGACTCTTGCCTCTCTGTGAAGAACTCCGGCCTGCGCAGTGTACCGCCAGGCCCCGCCGCGCCTGCTCACGATAGGAGTTTCAGGAAAGCGCGTGCCGCGGGAGAAAGGGCGCGCCCATGTCGCTTATAAACATAAAAAGTACGATGGATCGCCGGCTCGACCAAGGGGATGAAGCGCAGATCGAGATCGCTGCGAAATGACTTGGCATAGTCGGGCGCGGAAGTCACGCCCAGGCGGTGGCCCACCAGGGCCAATGCGGTTGGGAGCTGTTCCACCCTGATCGAGTCTTCGAGAGCTTGCGCCCGGCCGTGCCGCCAGAGCGCATCGCGGATCTCCTCCTCGAAACTGCTGCGGTAATAGATCCACGGATAATCCCGTGTCTCGCGCCATCGGATCTGGCGGCGGTGCGCCGCCTCGTGATCGGCGGGACAGACGAACTGGATCGCGATCTTGCGCAGGAAGGTTCGTTCCACCTCGGGACTCGTGGCGCGATCCGGGCCGATGCCGAACTCGACCAAGCCGCGAAACACTGCTTCGGGGATATCCTCCAGTGTCGTATCCAGGATTTGTACCGATAGCTGCGGATGAGTTTTGGAAAAGGCCGCCAGCGCGGGCGCGATCAGGGTGCTGACCAAAAGACTGGGGGCGCTGAACCGCAAGGCTCCACGCTGCAGGCCATGGACGTCGGCCGCGCTGCTGGCGATCAGCGAAAGATCATCGAGCATGCGTCGCGCGATGGGCACGAGCTGTTGCCCCATATCGGTAAGGGTGAGCTGCTTGCCTTCGCGGTGAAACAGCGGCAACCCTATCTTGGATTCGAGTTGCCGTATCACCATGCTTACCGCGGATTGCGTCAAATGCAGGCGCTCGGCGGCGCGAGTGAAGCTGCCAGCTTCGACGGCGGCGATAAAGGCGCGCAATTGCCTGAGACTGATGTGCATCAATGACATGGTAGGCGACCGGCCGGGCCTGCGCCGCAAGCTCGAGGCCGGCAAGCCGGAGGCTGGCTTGTCGGGCTGTGATCGTTGGAAGAGGGCGTCGAGGCCAGTGTATCGCAGCGGACGAAGACACGGCGCGCCGGCAGTCGCGTTGCGTCTCAGGTATCAGGCAAGCTGATGCTTTCGTCAAAAATACTCGCTTGACCGCGGGCGGGGGGCACCGCAGAATCGAAGGCGGTAATCCCTTCTATTTGTAGTGACAATGCCTCTTATCACTTTTGTGAAACCCGATGGGGCCAGGCTGGCGTTCGAGATGGCCGGTGGCGATACCTTGTTGCGGGCCGCCCTGCAGCACGGTATTCACGAGATCTACGGCGATTGTGGCGGCGCCTGCTGCTGTGCCACCTGCCATGTGTATCTGGCCTCGGAACCCGCCGGCCTGTTGCCGCCCGACGCGATGGAATCGGAAATGCTGACGCTTGCCGCCGCCCCGCGTCGCGACAACAGCCGCCTCGCCTGCCAGATCGTCCTGCAGAACGACATGGACGAACTGGTGGTTGAACTCCCCGATCGCCAGGTATGAGCCTGGCCTTCAGAACCCGACAGGAGATTGACTCATGGAAAACCAGGATCCCGAAAAATCCGCGCTGCGGTCGTACAAGATTCTTGAGGAGAACTTCAAGTGGGAGTCTTCCGACACGAATATCATCTGGGAAGACGGCAAGGAGTACGGGCGATTCCGCTGTGTGCTCAACCGTGGCGACGGCCACGGCCTCACGATGATGGCGCGCTTCGTGGCGCCTCCCGGCAAGGCCTGGAAGATCATCGGCCGCGCGCCTGAACTGGGCGAGGAGGTCTACCTCTTGAAGGGCGCCTATTACGACACACGCGGACGTGTTGCCGTCCCCGAGGGGGCGTTCATGTACAACGCGCCCGGAGCGATACATGGCGGTATCTCCACCGACATGACCCTGCTGCTGCATTGGTGTAGCGGCAAGCCCGACGAGATCATCTCCGTCGAGCTCATCGATTTCGAGGTTCAGGAAGGCGAGGGCTGAAGACGCCGTCCGGCGGCTCGGGCCGCAACCCCCGGGCCGTGAAGAACTCCGGCTTTCGGCCGGAGACGGTTCCCTCGGCTCAGCCCAAGCCGCGCTGCACCGCCAGCGGCGAGAAGGCCTGCGCCACCGGCATCACTTCCAGTGTATTGATATTCACATGCGCCGGCAGGCCGGTGACCCAGGCCACGGCCTCGGCGATATCGTGCGGATTCAGGGCTTCCACGTCTTGGTAGACTTTGGCGGCCCGGCCGTCGTCGCCATGGAAGCGGACGTTGCTGAACTCGGTACCGCCCACCAGCCCGGGCTCGATATTGGTCACGCGGATCGCCGTACCCAGAAGATCCGCGCGCAAATTCAAGCTGAATTGCCGGACATAGGCTTTGGTGGCGCCATACACATTGCCGCCGGGGTAGGGGTAATTGCCGGCTATCGAGCCCAGGTTGACCACATGGCCGCGATTGCGATCGACCATGCCCGGCAGCACGGCGCGGGTGAGCAGCGTCAGGCCCGTGATGTTGGTGTCGATCATGCACTGCCAATCGGCCACGACCGCCTCGGGCGCCTTCTCGAGGCCGAGGGCCAGGCCGGCGTTGTTCACCAGAACGTCGATGTCGGCCAGTGCGGCAGGCAGACGCTCCGGCAGGCTCAGGGTTGCCTCGGTGTCGGTAATGTCGTGAACCAGCGGGAAGAAGGCGTCGCCCAGCCGGGCCTGCAGGGCGTCCAGCCTATCCTTGCGTCGGGCGGTGCCGATGACCTGGTGGCCGTCGCGGACGAATCTTTCGGCGATTGCGGCTCCGAACCCGGACGAGGCGCCTGTGACGAGAATGATCATGGCTGGACTATGAAATTTTGCACATCATGGCCCATTATAGCGTTCGGTTATGACCACGCGCCCAAGCGCAAACCCCGTCCTTCAGGACGGGGTCAAGCGAGGCAGTGATTCTCTGGAGCCGAAGGCTCCCCCGAATGGTGGCGGGGTCAATCCCGAGGGGATGGTGTGTCTAACTTTAGACATACACGCTTCCCCTACGGATGCCAGACTTGATGCAGAGTGAGCGAGGCATGTCGACCTACGGTGGGGTGCATCAAAATGCTCGAGCGGATGAGGGTTCCGAGCCGGTGGTCTGTTTGGCGGAGTCGGAGGACATTGGGCAAGCCGTACCCTGAGGGCTAGACGGCCTTGGCGTGCGCATGCCGCCGTGCCCAGGGCTGAATCGATGCAGCATCCATACTAACTTTTGGAGACAGCGATGAGCAACAAATCAGTGAGGTCAATAAGCCGACGGTTCATCCTCGCCTGCCTGGCAGGCGGCATGCTTGCCTCGCCCTTCGTGGCCCACGCCAAGGACGCGCAGCCTTTGAATCCGCCGGTCGACGTGAAGATCGGCACGTTCCGGTCGTTGTCGGATGGAACCGCGGCCATTGCCGCGAGCCAGGGTTATTTCAAGAAACAAGGACTTAACGTCGAGTTCGTGCCGTTCGCAAATTCCGGCGAGGCGATGCAGGCCCTGGGGCTGGGGCAGATCGATGCCTTGTCGGGGCCCGTCAACGCGGGGCTGTTCAATGTGATCATTCGTAAAATTCCCTTGAAGATCGTGGCTACCGCGGGCAACCAGCCGCCCGGGAGCGGGACGATTGCCCTGGTGCTGCGCGAAGACCTGGTCGCATCGGGACGCTACCAGAAGCCGGCCGACTTGAAGGGACTGAAATTGTCGGTGCCGGGCCGAACTTCGGCGGCCCACTTCTTCTTGAAAGAACTGGCCGAGCAGGGCGGGCTTTCCTTGGCGGATCTGAACATAGCGCACCTGGGCCTGCCCGAAGGCGTGCCCGCGATGGTCAATAAGTCGCTCGACGGCGTGGCGACTGTCGAGCCATACGTCACCATGACGGTGGAGGAGGTGCCTGGCCGCAAGGTCGTCGGCATGGACGAAGTGCTACCGGGATTCCCCGTGTCCTACTTGCTTTATTCGCCCGATTTCACCAAACGATCTCCCGAGGCCGCCAAGAGATTCATGGTGGCCTATATTCAGGGTGGCCGCGACTACCGGGCCGCCTTCAGCGCCGAGAAGGTCGATCAGTCCGCTGTCCTGGGAATGCTCCAGCAGCAAGGCATCGCCGCCACGGCGGCCAGCGTACCGCCCAATATCGACTTCGATGGCGAGCCCTCGTTCGCGGGGGTGGACGATTTTGCGGACTGGTTGCTGGAGGAAGGAGTCATCAAGCAGAAGATCGATTTGCGCGACTCCGTGGACGATAGTTATCGGCAAGAAGCCATCCAGGCGCTCCAGCAATCGCAGTAGTTCGATGCCCGAGGACCATCATGACGTATCGAAGCGCCGGGGTGGCAATGCTCGACTCCTATCGACATCCCGATCCCCCGAAAGAGCCCGAGGTCAAGCTACGGCTTTCCGGAGTGGGCAAGGACTTCGTCTCGCATGGCCAGGTGGCGCAACGTGCGCTGGTGCCGCTCAACCTGGATGTCTACGACGGCGAGTTCCTGTGCATCGTCGGCCCATCGGGCTGCGGCAAGACGACGCTGCTGCGCATTCTGGCCGGTCTGGAAACCGCAACCAGCGGTACGGTCGAGGTTTGCCAGAACCAGGGGGATAGAACAGGAGGCCGCAAGGCGCACGCGCGTCCGGGCAACTCGATGGTGTTCCAGGACCAGAGCCTATTCCCATGGATGTCGGTACGGGACAACGTTGCCTTTGGCCTGAAAGCACGCGGATTTTCCAGGGCGGAACGTTACCGGATGGTGCAGCCCTTCATCGATAAAGTGCATCTGTCCGGCTTCGAGAACGCCTTGCCGCATCAGCTGTCGGGCGGGATGAAACAACGGGTTTCCATTGCCCGCGCGTTTGCCAACGATCCCGAGATCCTGCTTATGGACGAGCCTTTTTCGGCACTCGATGAGCAGACCAAGATCGTCCTGCAGGGTGAGCTGATACGCATTTGGGAGGAGGACCGAAAGACCGTCTGTTATGTCACCCACTCGATCGACGAGGCGATCGTATTGGCCGATCGTATCCTGATCATGACGGCCCGGCCCGGCCGTATCAAGGAAATGATCGATCTTGCCCCGATCTTCGGCCGTCCGCGCGACGTCGAAACCGTGAAATCCAGCGCTGAATATGGCAAGGTGTTCGCCCGTGTCTGGGGCGCCCTGCGCGACGAAGTGGCGGGCGCGGCCGCCGAGGGAGGGAAGTCATGAAGCATGAACTCGCGGGGCGGGCGCTGCCGATGGCCGCGTTCCCGAGGTCGGTGCGCCTCTTCAACTGGGAACGCACCTTGGCCATACTCTCGCCGGTCCTGTTGCTGTTGGCCTGGGAGCTTGCGGTAGCGGTCGACCAGATCGATGCGCGCTTTTTCCCGCCACCCAGCAGGATCTTCCAGACCTTGGCGGCCATGGTCGCGTCGGGCGAAATGGCGAGCCATTTGGGTATCAGTTTGCAGCGGGTGGCGATCGGGTTCTTGCTCGGCGCCGTGCCGGGAGTGATCATCGGGCTGGCGATGGGGCTCCTGCCCCTGGTGCGCGCCGCTATCTCGCCGCTGGTCGATGCCACGTACCCCATCCCGAAAATCGCGCTGTTGCCCATGTTCATCATGATCTTTGGCATAGGCGAGGAGTCCAAGTACGCCATCATCGCGACATCGGTCATCTATCTGGTGTTGATCAATACCGAGTCGGGGGTTCGTAACCTCGAAAAGATCTATCTCGATGTGGGCAAGAACTTCCATGCCAGCCGGAAGATGATGTTCCTCGACATTGCCCTGCCGGGCGCCATGCCGATGATCGTCACCGGCCTGAAACTGGGCATGGGCATCGCTCTGCTGGTGATCGTCGCGGCGGAGTTCGTCGGGGCGAAGAGTGGCATTGGCTATCTGATCTGGACGAGCTGGCAGACCTTCGAGGTGGAGAAGATGTATGTGGGCTTGCTGATCATGGCGCTGCTGGGGTTCGTGAGCACCATCCTGCTCAACGCTTTCGAGCGGTTTGCGGTGCCCTGGAAGGCGCGCTAGCCGCTGTGGGAGACACCGGCGGTGGCCAGGCACTGCGTTAGGGCTGCTCCGGGAGCTTCAGGTTGCGAAGGCTGGGCTCCAGGGCGCTCTTCAGCATGTCGACGAACAGCCTTACCTTGTTCGGAATATGCCGCCACTGCGGAAGCACCGCATAGATGCCGCTGGTGTATCCATACTCCTCCAGAACCATCACCAGCTTTCCCGCTCTGATATCGTCGTCTATCACGAAGCTGGGCAGCATGGCGATGCCAAGTCCATCGATCGCGGCCCGGCGAGTCACTTCCCCATTGTCGGTCGTCAGGTTGCCCAGGCGTTGTATGGCGTGCGTGTCGAATCCGGGCAACGTGCCGGCCGGAGGCAGCCCGCGTATCCAGAGAAAGTTGTGCCGCGGCAAATCGCCGGCATGGGTTGGCGTTCCATGCTTGGCCAGGTAGGCGGGCGAAGCGACGAAGATGTGACGATTGTCGGAAAGCTTGATGGAAACGAAGTTGGGTTCGGTTTGTTCGCCAAAGCGCACTGCGACATCGATGCCATGAGCCAGCAAGTCGGTCTTGCTGCCGGTCAATTCCAGCTCCACCGACAGCCGGGGATGGGTTTGTAAAAAGGTGGTCAGCCTGGGGGCCACGTATCTGACTGCCAGGACGGTGGGAATGCTGGCCCTGATGTGCCCGGTGGCTTGACCGCGGATTTCGGAAAAGTCGTCCGAGAGCAGAGCGACCTCTTCCAGAATGTTGACGCAACGGCGATACAGGCGTTCTCCTTCCTCGGTCAGGTTCAATTGGCGCGTCGTGCGGTTCAGCAACCGCACGCCAAGGTCTTTTTCGAGGGCGCTGACATGCTTGCTGACGGTGGCCGGCACCAGGCCGAGCTGCCGGGCGGCCGCCGAGAAACTGCGGACTTCGACGACGAGCCGGAAGATCCGCAGTGACATGATGTCTTCGAAGCGCGGTGAGCGGGCGAGGGGCTCGTCTGGCTGCGCCGGAGTCGTGGGGCTGGGCTGGGGGGCCATGCTGCTTCCTTACGAGAAGCAGACTCTAGCGCAACTCGGCGGCCTTTGGGACGAGCTCTCGATCATCCGGGGCTTAATTGAGCTTCAGCGGCCCCGACCTGCACCCCCAGCGCCTTCAATAGGTAGGTGGTACCAATGAAATAGCTGATGCTGGCGGTAAGCTCGACGACGGTCGGCAACGGCAGTTTGCTCGTGATGTCCTCGTAGAGCTCATCGGGAATGCCTTCCCCGGCGATCACCGCGTCGGTGTAGCGCAGCACGGTCTTTTCGAGATCGTTGAACAGGCCGGAGGATTCCCAGGTCTTGACCGCATCGATCTTCTCGGCAGACAAGCCAGCGTGCAGGCTCATATTGCGATGTACATAGCCCTCATACTCGGAGTCCATCACGTGCGACTGTCGCATGATGGCCAACTCGTTGAGTTGCCGATCGAGGGTAGAGCCATGGCGCAAGGCCGCGGACAAGGTGGACCAGCCAACCAGTACGTTGGGAGCGTGTGCCAGGGTGCGATGTACGTTCAGCACGCGAGCGCCGCGGGCAACGATTTGTTCGAACAGGTTCGCGACGATCGGATTCGACTCGGGCGACTCAAGCGTGGGCAGTCGACGGCTCGGTGCGGTGGGGTCTTGAGAGGGCATTGGACATTCCCTTGCAGGGTTGGGCAGTAAAAGAGCGGTGACGAGGATGGCTCGGTGAACGGCCCATGAGGGCCACGCGGTTGCGACGGCAATCAGGCTACTGCCTGGTCGTGCCAGATGCTCTCGGCCGGGGGTAGCGCCAGGCGAAACCGGAGGAGGGTGGCGTCCAGGTCTGTCAGCGATTCGCGGCACAGATCGGTGCCGTTCGAGTGGAGCAGCGTTTTGTCGAGCAGGAACAGGCTGGGGAGTACGTTCAGGGGGGCCATCGATTGCAGCACGGGACGCAGCGCATAATCGAGCGCCAGGACATGGGCCAGGCTGCCACCGGTGGCCAGGGGGAGCACGACTTTTCCAGTCAGTGCATACTGGGGCAGCACATCCAGAAATACCTTCAGCAAGCCGCTGTACGCCGCCTTGAAAATGGGCGTGGCGATGACGATGCCCCGGGCTTCAGCGACCTGATGCCGCGCCGCCGCAAGGGTTGGGTGTTCGAGATCTCCGCGCAGCAGTGGCGCCGCTGGCAAGTCCCGCAGGGAGAGGACGGTGCTGGTGATGGACAACCGCCGCAGCTCGAAGGCCACGTGCTCGCCCAGCTTCGCTGTTTTTGAGTGCTGCGATGGGCTGCAAGACAAGATGACGACATCGCTCATGACGCGCTCCGGACTTCGTGGGCCTCGCCCGCGGCACGCTGGAATTTTTCGTTGGCTTGCGCGATCGATTGCATTCGGCTCGAGATGAGCGCGTCATTGTTCTGACGTACCCAGGTCGCGCTGGCTTCGCGTGCTCGATTGACGCCCTGGAAGTGGGGCATAACGTATTCCGCGAACAGGTCCCAGCTATGTTGGGTGGCGGGCCAAGGTGCCGCATGATGGCTATTGACCAGGAAGGTGCCGAAGCCGCCGGTCATCTGCAACAAGTGCTCGATCGCTTCGATGGCATCCTCGGGGGTGCCGATGATCGGCGAACCCCACGAGCCCAGGCCCTTTTTGATCCAGTGGTCCACGGCCTCCGCGTCGGAGCTCCAATCGAAGAGTCCACCGTAAAGGTCTTCGTGCATACGCTGGTAGCGGCGTATGCCCCATTCCACGTCTTTGCGGGCCTGCTCGCGAGAGTCCGCCAGATGGAGAATGCCCAGGACGCGCCACTTCTCGCGCCGGGACGTTCTGCCGCTCTGAGCCGCCGCACGCTCATGTGCCTGCCAGTTGTCCACGAGCTTGGTCTGCGCCTTGCGGTCGGCTGCGGCCACCGAGAGAATGCCGATGCCCTGCTGGCCGGCGAGGGTGGCTCCCGTGGGCGTGAAGACCGATGTTACGGTCATTTCGATGCCTTCCGGCGTGTAAGACCCGAGTTGCAGGCGAGCGTCGCGCAGATCGAACCAGTCGGTTTTTCGCGTCACGGTTTCGCCACGCAGGAGCGCCACAATGACCTCGACGGCCTCGTTCATGCGATCGCGCATCCACGAATTCTCCATGCCCAGCATATGCACGTCGGAAGGGAGCTGTCCCGGACCAAATCCGGCCATGACCCTGCCCATCGTCATGTGGTCTAGTTGGTTCAGCCGGTCGGCCAGGATGAGCGGGTTGTGAAAAGGCACCGAGTTGACACCCGTACCCAGGCGAATGCGATGCGTGCGCTGAGCCGCGGCAGCCACCATCAGTTCGGGTGAAGCGATGATCTCAAAGCCCGCGGAATGGTGTTCGCCGAACCAGGCTTCGTCGAAGCCGAGATCATCCAGGCGCTTGACCAAGTCGAGGTCCCGTCGGATCTGCAGCGTCGGATTACCGTCGATATGGTGATAGGGTGCGAAGAACCCGCCGAACTTCAAGCGGGGCTGGTATTGCACGGAGTGATTGATGACTTGCTCCATTCCCTTTCCTTTTTGTCGCGTGGGTCGGCAGCACGTCGATCCCGGACGGGACGGCGTGATGCGGGTTCATGGAAAGAAGTCTGGACGTTTTTTACCCCTGCCACAACAGCATGTAATGGCATAACAATTGTTCCAAAATGGAAAAAACAGGAGGGGGTGGGGCCTGCCCCTCTTTGCTTGGCGGGGCGGGCAATCCGGGTGGTGAGTGGGCAAGCGTTGTCGAGGGGCGAACGTTGGCCTTTGGGTAGATGCGGCCACTCCTTTCGCCAGGTACTGGCCGCGTCGTTCCTGAATCCGTGGAATTCAGTCGGTATCGATGACGCAGATCGTGGCGCCGACTTCGGTCGTGTCTCCCGCTCGTACGCGTATCTCGCTGACCGTGCCGGCGACGTCCGATTCGATTTCGACGGTAGCCTTTTCGGATTCGATCTCCGCCAGGATCGCGCCGGCCGCTACGCGCTGCCCCTCTTCGACCAGCCAGTTGATCAAGTCGACTTCCACGGTCGATTGTCCCATTTTGGGAATCTTGATTTCATGCTTCGACATGCGGTCTCCGGTGTGTGGACGGGTTGTGGGCGTAAAGGGTTCTGATCGCCTCGGTCAGTTGATGCGGCGTTGGCAAGACAGCTTTTTCGAGCGGCGAGGAATATGGCATGGGCGTGTCGGCCCGGGTGATCCGCTTGATCGGCGCCTTGAGGACATCGTGCACGCGCTCCGCCAGGATCGCACTGAGCTCGGCGGCGAAGCCGCAGGTGCGGGCCGAGTCGTCATAGATCACCACACGGCCGGTATCGCGTACGGCGGCGCACAAGCCTTCCTTATCGAGCGGCAACAGACTTCGCGGGTCCCAGACCTGGACGTCGATGCCTTCCTCCCGCAACTGTTCGGCGGCGGCCAGGGCCTCCGGCACCAGATGGCCTACGGCGACCACGGTAACGTCGGTGCCGCGGCGCTTGATTTCGCCCACCCCCAAGGGGATGGCGTAGGGTTCTTCCGGCACCGGTCCGCGTTGGGCCAATGCCATGGCGGGTGCCATGAAGACCACCGGGTCGTCTTCGCGGATCGCGCTGGTCAGTAGCCCCTTGGCATCGTAAGGAGTCGAGGGGCAGACCAGCTTGAAGCCGGCATGCAGCAGATAGGGATATGGATTGTCGGAGTGCTGACCGGCCACGCCGCCACGTGCGCCCGCCACCATGATGGTATAGGTGACGGGGATCTTGGCCTGGCCGCCCATCATCAGGCGCAGTTTGGCGGCCTGATTCACGAGTTGATCGAAGGCGACGTAGATCAGCGACGGTACCTGGAACTGGACAAGAGGACGCAGGCCGGCCATCGCCGCTCCCGTGGCGAACCCGACGAAGCCGGCTTCCGAGATCGGTGTGTCGAGCACACGCTCAGGCCCGAAGGCTTCGAGCAGACCCTTGGTCTCGCCCCGGATGCCGCCGCGAATGTCCTCACCGAGAATAATGGTGTCGGGGTCGCGGGTCATCTCCTGCAGATAGGCTTCGTTCATGGCCTGCAGATAGCGAAGTCGTCGTTGTGTCATGGTTCGTATCCCGGGGCCGGCAACCCGGCATAGGTCGTGTGGTACACGTGATCCAAGGCGGTCCGTGCGTCGGGTAGGGGGCTTTGGGTGGCGAAGACAAAGGCGTCATCGAGCTCCTCCTCCACGGATTGGTGAATGCGTTCGAGATCCGCCTCGCTCGCGCAGGCGGCGTCGACGAGCCGCCTGCCCCAACGCTGGATGGGGTCCCGCAGCCGCCAGGTTTCGATCTCGGCGTCGGTGCGATAGGAGGTTTTCATCAATTTCTCGGCGGTATAGTGGCCCACGTAACGATAGGTTTCGAACTCCAGAAAGCTGGGGCCAAGACCATCGCGGGCCGCTTGCACGGCGTGGAGCGCCGCCTCGTACACCGCCTGTACGTCCATGCCGTCCGCGACGCTCCCTTCCATGCCATAGGCCCGGGCTCTTTCGTGGGGAGGCCGTTTGGTGACTTCCCGCAGTGGCGTCGTGATCGCATACATATTGTTCTCACAGATGTACACCACGGGTAGATGCCAGATCGCGCCAAGATTGAGTGCCTCGTGCAGGACGCCCTGGTTGATCGCGCCGTCGCCAAAGAAGGGCACCGCAACGCGTTTTTGTCCGGCAAGCTTGAATCGATAGGCGGCGCCGCATGCCATGGGGGCGCCCGCGCCCACAATGCCGTTGGCGCCGAAGATGCCCAGGCCGAGGTCGGCGATATGCATGGAGCCGCCCCGCCCCCGGTTATAGCCCCCCGTGCGACCGAACAGCTCGGCCAGCATGAACTTCACCTCGCCGCCCTTGGCGATGATGTGTCCATGCCCACGGTGGGTGCTGGTGATGATGTCATCCTGCGCAAGCGCGGCGCAGACACCGACGGCGACGGCTTCCTGGCCCACGTATTCATGGCAGATGCCGGCGATTTCGTTGGCGTCCACCAGCTCGGCAACCCGCTCTTCGAAGCGCCTGATGAGCCGCATTCGACGATAAAGCTCGAGCGCTAGATCCTTCGGTAGGGAAATGGCCAAGGTTGTCTCCTTCAGACTGAAAACCATCGCCATATCAGAGTGGCACTTCCTCCTCCGGACGTCTGTCTAAACTTAGACAAAGAGTTGGCTGAGCGGCCATGGCAAACCAGCGACCGCTTCACCTTCTATTGCGAGTACTCCATCGGCATAAGCGATTGCATTCGGTTCCCGGATTTGAGAGCATGAAGCGCATCGTTTCTTCGAACCGCCTGGAATGTGGTGGCGCGCATGAATCCATTTGTACATTTGGACGAAGATGGTCTTCTCGACTATTTCGATGCCTGTCGAAGCATTTCACATGATGACGGCGATCTCGTGTGCGATGATGCCAGCGCGAGCGAGAACATCTATATCGTGAGATCGGGCACGGTACGGGTATCCATTCTCAGCCACAATGGTGGCGAGCGCCTGCTCTTCTATGGGCGATCTGGGTGTCTTCTCGGCGACACGCTATGTTTCAGCGAACAGGCGGAGGTGCCGGTGGGGCTGCAGGTCATCGCCATGGGGCCGTGCGAGGTCGTTACCCTGAGTCACCAGCGATTCCGGGCTATTTGTGCCACCGATGTTCGCGTGGCGGCGGCGGTGATTTCCCGCGCATACTCGAAAGTCGCGCGGCTGATCGAGCAGCTCGAATACGCAACCTTCCGCGACACTACCGTACAGTTGGCTGCGCTGGTGCAAGCCCTCGCCAACGAGGCGGCGGGCGCTGGCGGGCCTGGAGATCAGCCGGTAAGAGTCAAGATGACGCACCAGATGATGGCGGCGGCCACCGGGCGGACGAGAGTCTCCGTAACCTACGGGCTTAATCGTCTTCAGGAAGAGGGGGCGATCCGATTGGGGCGAGGCTACGTCGAGGTCATAGACGCCGCGCGCCTGCAACGCCACGTCGACTACGACGAGCCCCGGTCTGGCGCGGCCTGGAAGCCCTCGCCGGTGCCGGGTTCCCATGCTGTTGGGGCCTCATAGCCGAGCCAGGCGAGGTCACTCCACCGTGACGCTCTTCGCCAAGTTACGCGGTTTATCCACATCGGTGCCCCGCGCGCAAGCCGTATGGTAGGCCAGCAACTGCAAGGGAATGGTATGCAACAGGGGCGACAGCATGCCGTAATGCTCGGGCAATTGTATGACGTGGATGCCCGGCTCGGAGCGGATGCGGGTATCGGCGTCGGTGAACACATACAGCTGGCCGCCGCGGGCTCGGACTTCCTGCATATTGGATTTCAGCTTTTCCAGCAGCGCATCGTTGGGTGCGACGGTAACGACGGGCATGTGTTCGGTCACCAGCGCCAAGGGGCCGTGCTTGAGTTCGCCGGCGGGATAGGCCTCGGCGTGGATGTAGCTGATTTCCTTGAGCTTGAGCGCGCCTTCCAGGGCGATGGGATAGTGCATGCCGCGGCCCAGGAAAAGCGCATTCTCGCGGCGCGCGAAGGCGTCGGCCCAGGCAATGATCTGCGGCTCGAGGGCCAATACCGACTGCACCGCGGCAGGCAGATGCCGCAGGGCGCGAACGTGCTCGACTTCCTCTTCGGCCGGCAGCAGGCCGCGGGTCTGGGCCAGGGTGAGGGCCAGCAGGAACAGGGCCGCCAACTGGGTGGTGAAGGCCTTGGTGGAGGCCACCCCGATCTCGGCGCCGGCCCGCGTGATGAAATTGAGCTGACATTCCCGCACCATGGCGCTGGTGGCCACGTTGCAGATGGTGAGGGTGCGCGTCATGCCCAGGCCGCGGGCGTGCTTGAGGGCAGCCAGGGTGTCGGCGGTTTCGCCGGATTGCGAGATGGTGACGACCAGGGTTTGCGGATGCGGCACGCTGGTCCGGTAGCGGTACTCGCTTGCGATTTCCACCTGGACGGGGAGCTTGGCGAGGGCCTCGATCCAGTACTTTGCCGTGAGCCCCGCATAGTAGCTGGTGCCGCAGGCGAGGATCAGCAGCCGGTCGATGTTCTGGAACACGCGCCAGGCGTCGTCGCCGAAGACTTCCGGGGCGACCTGTGTTTGCTCGAGGTCCTGAAAGGTGTCGCCGAGCGCCCGCGGCTGCTCGAAGATCTCCTTTTGCATGTAGTGGCGATAGGGGCCCAGATCAGCCGCCGCCGTGTAGGCCTGCACCACATGGACGTCACGCTGTACGGGGCGCTGGGTGGCATCGGTGATCCACACGCGATCGATCTGGAGATCCACGACGTCGCCGTCTTCCAGATAGAGGATGCGATCGGTGGTGCCAGCCAGCGCCAAGGCGTCGGAAGCGAGGTAGTTGGCCTGTTCGCCGAGGCCGACCACGAGCGGTGAACCTTGGCGGGCGCCGACGATGCGATGCGGTTCGTCACGGCAGAACACGGCAATGGCGTAGGCGCCTTCCAGCCGGCTGGCGGCCTGTTGCACGGCCTCGAACAGATCATGGTCGTAGAGGTGGTTGACCAGGTGGGCGATGACTTCGGTGTCGGTCTGGCTTTCGAAAACGTAGCCGGCACGCTGGAGCTCCTCGCGCAGGGCTTCGTGGTTCTCGATGATGCCGTTGTGCACGAGGCCGATACGAGGCCGCTGTTGTCGATCCGGCGAAAAGTGGGGATGCGCGTTATGGGTGAGGGGCGCGCCATGGGTTGCCCAGCGGGTGTGGGCGATACCCGCCGTGGCGGTCAGGCCGTCGGCTTCGATCTGCGCCTGCAGATCGGCCACGCGCGAGGTGCTGCGGGTACGCTGGAGCTGTCCGTTGCGATGCAAAGCCACGCCGCAGGAATCGTAGCCGCGATATTCGAGCCTCTTGAGGCCTTCGAGGAGGACGGGAGTGATGTCGCGGGTGGCCGCGACGGCGCCGACAATGCCGCACATGGGAAGAAGCCTTGATGAGATAACAAAAACAGCGAGGAGCTTGCATTGTCCGCAATGTGGTTTGAATTTATATTTCTTTTTATCCTATAAACTTGAATGAATTCGTCATTTAAAATAAGTATTGCATGAATATTTCAAAATCGATTTGAAATTGAAATTAAAAGTTAAGCGGATGATGTCGCCATGCTGGAACTGGATGCATTGGATCACCGGATTCTGACGGTTTTGCAGCAGGATGCCGGTCTGAGCAACGCGGCCCTGGCGCTTCGGGTGCATGCTTCGGAGCCCACCTGTCTGCGGCGGGTGCGCCGCCTGCGCAAGCATGGGGTGATTCGTGGGGTGGTGGCGCTGCTCGATCCCGCAGTGCTGGGCGAGCCGCTGACCGCGATTGTCGAGGTGAGCCTGGATCGGCAGGGGGCCGAGGCCTGGGCCGCCTTCGAGGCGAAGGCCGACGCCGAGCCCGCGATCCTGCAGTGCTATCGCGTGGGCGCGGGCGTGGATTACGTTTTGGTGGTGACCGTGCGCGATATGGCGGCCTACCAGGGCCTGGTGCAGCGCTTCCTGGGGGCGGCAAATAACGTGCGCAACGTGCGAACGTTGTTTTCGGTGGCGCGCAGCAAGTTCGGCACGGCCTGGTGGCCTCCGCTCGGCCCGGAAGCCTTGTAGGCCAAGGCCGTTACGCCGGCTGCGAGGCCGGCGCCGGGCCGCTGGAGTTCTTGAGGCGCCACGCGACCGGCCCCCCGGGGTCTTGGGCAGTCGGACGGGCCGGCCGCGCGGCTCGGGGCGGGTTCGAGGCAGACCTTTCGCAACACACCCTCTTGCGGCCAGCGCTTCGCTCAGGATTGCGGCGGCGACTCGTCATCCCACGGTGCGTTGGCTACCGAGGGCACTTCGCTGGCGGTCGCGGCCTCGGGCGCCGGAGCACCCGGAGCGCCAGGAGCATCGCTGGAAGGGCTGGGCGCCGGCGGAGTGGGCGTTTCGGTACCGGTCTGCGCAGTAGGAGCGGCGGGGGGAGCCGCCGCCGACGCCGCGGGCCCCTTCCCCGGACCACGCGGGCCGCCTTTGCGCTTATGGCGAGGCGGCCGGGCCTTTTGTTGGGCCCGGCGTTTTTCGAGCCAAGTACTGGCGGCGGCCGCCTGCTCGGCGGTCACTGCGCCATCTGGCTCGCCATCGAGACCGATGCGGGGCGCTTCCGCGCCGAGCACTGCCAGATAGGGCGTGGAGCTGGTCCAGCGGCCGATGGCGGCACGCACGGCGGCCACCGTCGCGGGGAGCTCCCCCGTGCGGGCGGCTTCCAGCAAGGGCTTGTGAATGCCGATGGCCAAAGGCACCGGTTGCTGCCGATCGAACAAGTTGGGATAACGCTCGCTGAGCGCACGCAGACCTTCGTCGGCCAACTGGCGCTGCTTTTGCGCGCGCTCGGCGGCCTTGGCTGCTTTGGCGGCTTCCTCCGCTTTGGCCGCCTCGACGGCTGGGTCTGGTTGCACGGTCTCGCGTGCTTTGGCCGGCCCCGGCGCCGGCCGATGGCGGGGTGGGCCGCCACGGCCGCGTTGACCGCCCCGGGGTGCGCCGGCGCCGCCGGCGGGATCGAGATGGCCGGCTTCTGGTTTGGGCACCGGGGCGGGTTGGCGTGCGGCTGTTTGGCCTTCGCCACGTTTGGGCGGCCGTTGGCGAGCTTCCGCGGAGCGCGCCGGCTTGCCTTCACCTTGCGTAGGTGAGCCGTCGGGCTTCTCGCGGCGCGGCTTGTCGCGCGGCGGCAGCAAGTCTTTGAGAATGGCGAAGGGTCGGTTCACGGTGGACATTCCTTGACAGAAGCAACCCGCCGCCCGGCCCCGACGAAGCGCCGGGTCAAGGGGGCGAGCAAAACAAGCGCGCAGCGTAACACGGGGTAAGCCGTCGTGCGTCTGGGCGGCACCATCCGGTGGCGCTCGATGCCGGAGCGCGCTGGCGCGCAAACCCCGGAGCGAGATCGGGACCACCGCCTGGGGAAGCTCCGGCCGATAGGGCGGAGTTCTTCACCTCGTCGTGAACGACGAGGCTTGCGCTTGCGCGCGTGGTCAAGGCTTGGGTTTGGTTTTTTGCGGGCGTTGCCAGCCGGCGACCGTTTTTTGTGCGGCGCGGCTTAGCGTAAGCGCGTCGGCCGGCGCATCCTTGGTGAGCGTGGTGCCGGCGCCGAGGGTGGCGCCGCGGCCGACACGAACGGGTGCCACCAACTGGGTATCCGAACCCACGAAAACATCGTCTTCGATCACGGTTTGATGTTTGTTGACGCCATCGTAGTTGCACGTGATGGTACCCGCGCCCAGGTTGACGCGAGCGCCCACGACGGCGTCGCCCACGTAAGCCAGGTGGTTGGCCTTGCTGTCTTCGCCCAGGACGGTGTTCTTCATCTCGACGAAGTTGCCGATACGGCTGCGGGCCCCCAGGCGCGTACCGGCGCGCAGCCGGGCATACGGGCCGACCTGGGCGGCAGCGCCGACTTCGGCGCCGTCGAGGTGGCTATAGGCCAGCACGGTGGCGCCGGCTGCCACCGAGGTGTTGCGCAGCACGGCGTAGGGGCCGACCGCGACGCCGTCGCCCAGTGTGACGTGGCCTTCGAACACGCAGCCCACATCGATGAAGACGTCGCGGCCGCAATGGAGTTCGCCGCGAAGGTCGAAGCGGCCCGGATCGGCCAGGGTGACCCCGGCCTCGAGCAGCCGCCGCGCCTGCTCACCTTGATAGACGCGCTCGAGCTCGGCCTGCTGGACGCGGCTATTGACGCCGAGGGTTTCCCAGGCGGCCTCGGGGGAAGCGCTGGCAACCGGAACGCCTTCGGCCACGGCCATGGCGATGACGTCCGTGAGGTAGTACTCACCTTGCGCGTTGCGATTGTCGAGCTGGCCCAGCCAGCGCCGCAGCGCGGCGGTGGGCGCGGCGAGAATGCCGGTGTTCACCTCGCGCACGGCCAGCGTGGCGGCGTCGGCATCCTTGTGTTCGACGATGCGCTGGATGCGGCCATCGGCATCGCGGACGATGCGGCCGTAGCCCGAAGGATCATCCAGCTCCAGGGTGAGGACGGCCAAGCCGCCACCCGCCGCGTCGATCAGGCGTTGCAGGGTGGTTGGCTGGACCAGCGGGACGTCGCCATAGAGAACGAGGGTGATGCCATCGGGCAGGAACAGGGGTTCGGCCTGCTGCACGGCGTGGCCGGTGCCCAACTGGGGTTCTTGCACAGCGAAATGCAGTCGTGCGCGGTCGGTGCAGGCTTCCTGCACCTGGCGGCCGCCATGCCCGGTGACCAGCACCACGCGGTCGGGCCGCAGCGAGGCGGCATTGTCGAGAACATGGCCCAGCATGGGTTTGCCGGCGATGGGGTGCAGCACTTTGGGCAAGTCGGACCGCATGCGCTTGCCCATGCCGGCGGCGAGGACGACGATAGTCAGCATAAAGTAGGACGAGAAATGGACGGGATGCCGGCTGGAGCGGCCCGGGCGGGGCCGCGGCCGGCTCAAGCAGGCTCAGCGCGACGCGGGGGTTTTACGGGCCCGCTTGGCGGCAACCTTGCGCGGCGCGGCCTTGGTGGCGGCGCGGCCGTTGGCGGCACCTTTGGGTCGGTTCGTCGCGGCACGGCTTGCCGGCTGGCCGGCATCGGCTTTATCCGCGGACGCCGCGGCGGGAAAGGATGCGGCCGCGGCGCCGGCGATCTGATTGAACTGTTGCTGCAGGAGGTTCCACCAGGCCTGCTGCGCGGCGGCCGCCTGGGCCGGATCGACAAGCGGCGGAAAGTTCGTCGAGGAGGCCTGGTCGGCGGCCGGTGGCGCTTCGGCGCCGGGGACTTCGGGAGCAGGCCGGCCGTCCTCCGACGACGCTCCGCCCGGGGCCGGCTTGAGGCCCAGCGCTATTTCGAGAGGAGAGGGCGCGTTGTCGTTGGCGCTGTCGGGACCCGCTCCGCCAGCGGCCCCAAGGTTGGCGAAACTGCGCAAGGTGGCAATGGTGGCGCGCTGAACTTCGAGGGCGCGGATCGTGCCTTGCAGCATCGTCAGGTTAAGTGTGAGCCAGTTCTCGACCGCCTGGAGTTCGGCGATGCGGCGATCGATCTCGCCGGGGTTCAGCGTGATGGGCGTGGGCAGACCGGGGTTGAGATGAGCACCTTGCGCCATGCCGCCCCATGCCTGGCGCATCATGTCGAGGCTTTGCAGCAGCGGGTTGCCGTTGCCCGTGGCCGAGAGGCCGGGAAAGACGAAAGGGTTGGGGGACGTCATGGAACCTCCTGGGATCGGACGAAGAGCGGGCTACCGATGGCCGGTGCGGCGCGACGGCGAACCTTGGGATCTGGGACAATACCACTCATGATCGTGACATTGAACGAACTCGAGCAAGCCATCAACTACTGGCGCCAGCGTTTGCCGTCGGAGGGCGAAGATTTGCGCCTGTGCGCGCCCGCGGCCGCCTTGGCCGAGCCATATGCCGAGTTGATTTTGTCGCATGGCCGCGAGTTGGAGTCCGAGGGCTTAAACGAGACCGCCCGCGCCGCGCTGGACGACTGGTTCCGGGCTGTTGGCGGCAAGCAGCCAGTGCAGGATCGATAGCGCGGCCTCCGCCGTAAAGCGATCGTCGGCGATCGCCTTGAGTACCTCGTCCAGCTTGGCGAGCTCGATCCGGTCGACCTCGCCATCGCGATTGACCGGCCGCCGCTGGTCGGGCAAGCGGCAAACCGAGATCCAGGTCGACTCCACTTGATAGCCTTCCGGCACCTCGCGACTGACTTCGAATTGACCGAGGCGCCGCGCGTTTTGTAACTCTTCGGGTAGTAAGCCGGCTTCTTCGTTGCTTTCGCGCAACAAAGCCTCGTGCAAGCTTTCACCGGCCGCCACCAGTCCACCCACAAGCGTGTCCCAAAGCCCCGGGTCGGTGCTTTTGTGGGCCGATCGGCGTGCGATCCAGATCCGGCCGTCCGAGCCGAGCGCCTGCAGGTGCACCGCCCGCGTGCGCAGGCCCAGCGGTCGCATGGCCGCACGCTCGATACGCCCGAGAACGCGGTCGTCGGGAGCGAGGACATCCAGGGTTTCGCCGCGCCAGCTCTTGAGTTGCCCCGCATCGCGAAGCGCCAAGGCGACGGCGTCGAGAGTGTCTGGGTCGTCGATTGCCAGGCCGCCGGCATGCCGCCGAGCCAAGCCTTTTTCCAGGAGAATGGCGGCCGTGCCCGGTGCCGCCCAGCCGCAGGCGGAGCCCGTGATCGTCAAAGCGACGCTATGGGAAGGGGGGGAAACCCGGGTTTTGCGTTGCAGTTTTTGCAGCAAAATGTTGGGATTGGGGTAAATACCGATCACGACGTGAATCCTGACATCTTTTGGTGTGATTGTAGACAAGCCCCTATAATCAGTGGGCTCAACGATTTTTAACTCCCTTGTCTGATACCACTTTCGGGCTGGGCTGCTGTACGAGGTTCGGCAGCCGGTACGGGCATCGGCTTGCGAGAGTTCGTCGGCGTGGCGGCAAATGTTCCCTGGTGTTGCGTGCCGGGTGTGCCGCCCGTCCATAACAAAAACGGTGTGTTCTTCGAGGTCAACATGAAGAAGTGGTGGGTTGGAAGCCTGAGTGGGTTCGGAGCACTAGCATCAGCCAACGTGGCCTTGGCCAATGCCGGGTTCGAGCGGGGAAACAGCCCGGGGGGGCCCAGCGTCAATCAGCTCAACCTGCCGACGCCGATGTCGCCAATCGCGGCCGACATCATGTGGCTGCACTGGTTCGTGCTGGCCATCTGTTTCGTCATCTTCCTGGGTGTGTTCGGAGTGATGTTCTACTCCATTTGGGCGCACCGCAAGTCGCGCGGGGTCAAGGCCGCCACTTTCCACGAAAACGTGGGAGTCGAGGTGGCCTGGACCGTCGTGCCCTTTCTCCTGGTGATCGCCATGGCGCTGCCGGCCACGCAAACGGTGGTTGCCATGAAAGACACCTCAAGCTCCGATATCACCGTCAAGGCCACGGGTTACCAGTGGAAATGGGGCTACGAATACGTGGATGGCCCAGGGGCCGGGATCTCCTTCCTCTCCAACCTGGCCACGCCGGCGGCTCAGCTTTATGGCCAAGAGATCAAAGGCGTCAATTACCTGCTCGAAGTCGACGAACCGCTGGTGGTGCCCGTCGACACCAAGGTCCGCATGGTCATCACCGCCGCCGACGTGATCCACTCCTGGATGGTGCCTTCGCTGGGCATCAAGCAAGACGGCTTCCCCGGCATCTTGCGCGACACCTGGTTCCGCGCCAAGCAAACCGGCGAGTTCCGCGGCCAGTGCGCCGAGCTCTGTGGCAAGGATCACGCCTATATGCCCATCGTCGTGAAGGTCGTCGAACGAGACGAATACACCGCTTGGGTCGAAGAGCGCCAGGCCGCGCTGCTGGCCAGCGCCGACGATCCCACTCGCGAATGGGAGCTCGACGAGCTTATGGCGCGGGGCGAAAAAGTCTACGCCGCCAACTGCGTCGCCTGTCACCAGGCCAACGGCCAGGGCGTGCCGCCAGCCTTCCCGCCCCTTGATGGCAGTGCTGTCGTCCTGGGCCCGATGAGCGAGCAGATCGATATCCTCCTTCACGGGCGCCCCGGAACCGCGATGGCGTCGTTCGCGCAACTCAACGATGTCGAACTGGCGGCTGTCGCCACGTATACCCGCCATGCCTGGAGCAACGATGGCAAGGCCCAAGACGGGACGATCCAGCCGTCCGATTTCACCGCCGCCCGTTAATCCAGTCGCCCGGGCGTGCCGTCTGGCGGCACGCCCGGTCTCAAATTTTCAAAGAGTTGCCGCGCTGAAGCCTGAATACGCCGACGCGGAATCAGCAGTAAGGAGCCACCAAAATGAGTAGCAGCGCAATAGACCACATGTCGCCCGGCCAGGTGCATGGGCATGACGATCACGCTCATGAAATGCCGCATGGGTGGCGCCGCTGGCTGTTTGCCACCAACCACAAAGACATCGGTACGATGTACCTGATCTTTTCCATGACCATGCTGATGGTCGGTGGTTTGCTGGCCCTCTTGCTGCGCACCGAGCTGTACTCGCCGGGGATCCAGTTCTTTCAGCCCGAGTTGTTCAACCAGTTCACCACCATGCATGGGGTGATCATGGTGTTCGGTGCGATCATGCCGTCGTTCGTGGGTTTCGCGAACTGGATGATCCCGCTGCAGATCGGCGCATCCGACATGGCGTTTGCGCGGATGAACAACTTCAGCTTCTGGCTGCTGCCCGCCGCCGCCACGCTGTTGGTGGTCTCCTTCTTCGTGCCGGGCGGCGCCACCGCCGCCGGCTGGACGCTGTACGCCCCGCTGTCGGTGCAGATGGGCGTGGGGATGGATCTGGCGATCTTCGCGCTGCACCTCATGGGCGCCTCGTCCATCATGGGCGCCATCAACATCATCGTCACGGTGCTCAATATGCGCGCGCCGGGCATGACACTGATGAAAATGCCGATGTTCTGCTGGACCTGGCTGATCACCGCCTACCTTCTCATCGCCGTGATGCCGGTGCTGGCCGGCGCCATCACCATGGTGCTCACCGACCGCCATTTCGGCACCGCGTTCTTCAACGCCGCCGCGGGCGGCGATCCGGTGCTCTACCAGCACATCTTCTGGTTCTTCGGCCACCCCGAGGTGTACATCATGATCTTGCCGGCCTTCGGCATCGTCTCGATGATCGTCCCGGCCTTCGCCCGCAAGCCACTGTTCGGCTATGCCTCGATGGTGTACGCCACCGCGGCCATCGCCATCCTGTCCTTCCTGGTGTGGGCGCACCATATGTTCACCACCGGGATGCCCGTCACAGGCCAGCTGTTCTTCATGTTCGCCACGATGCTGATCTCCGTGCCCACCGGCGTGAAGATTTTCAACTGGCTGGCCACGATGTGGCGCGGGTCCATGACCTTCGAAACCCCGATGCTGTTCTCCATCGGCTTCATCTTCGTGTTCACCGTCGGCGGCTTCACCGGCCTGATCCTCGCCGTGGCGCCCATCGACATCCAGGTTCACGACACCTACTACGTGGTGGCTCACTTCCATTACGTGCTGGTCGCCGGCTCCTTGTTCGCGCTCTTTGCCGGCGCCTACTTCTGGCTGCCCAAATGGACGGGCGTGATGTACGACGAAAAGCTCGGCAAGCTGCATTTCTGGTCGTCGATGATTTCGTTCAACATCACGTTCTTCCCGATGCACTTCCTGGGCCTGGCCGGCATGCCCCGCCGTTACGCGGATTATGCGGTGCAGTTCACGGATTTCCACCGCATCGCCACTGTGGGTTCGTTCTGGTTCGGTCTGTCGCAACTGATTTTCATCTGGGTGGTGGTCAAGGCATACCGCGGCCAGGGCGCCCCGGCGCCGGCCAATCCCTGGCATGCCGACGGGCTGGAGTGGACGGTGCCGTCGCCGGCTCCCCACCACACCTTCGAGACTCCGCCGGTGGTGAAATAAATTGGATGATGAGCAACGTCGCCGCAACCGCCGCACCGGCTTGATCCTGGCTTCCATTGCCCTGGTCTTCATGTTCGGTTACGTAGTGCGGCGTTTTATGCTCGGTTCTTGATGGGTGGCCCATGAGCGACGATCGGAACGCCACCCGGCGCAAGGCCAATTTCGGCCAAACCGTCAAGGCGGTGTTGTGGGGCATGATCGGCATCCGCAAGGGGCAGGGATATCACGATGATTCATCGAAGATCAACCCCGTCCATCTCATCATCGCCGTTTTGCTGGCCACGGCGATCTTCGTGGCGGTGCTGATCATGATCGTGCGGTGGGCGGCGGGTTGAGGCGGCAAAGCCGCCGGTGCCGCAGTGGCAGGTTCTTCAGACAACAATTATGGTTACCTATCTCGCAGGAAGCGTAGGAGAAAGAGCATGAGCGCTAGCCATCCGGTCGCGGGCCAGGAGGCTCCGTATTACTTCGTACCGGGTCTGTCCGGGCATCCGGTGCGCGCCAGTCTGGCGCTGCTGACGTTGGCCGCGGGCCTGACGCTTTGGTTCAACGAATACGGCATTGGAAAATGGGTGGCGCTCGTCGGCATATTGAGTCTGCTCACCGTGCTGTACTTCTGGTTTGGCGATGCCATCCAAGAGTCCGAAAGCGGCCTTTATGGCCGGCGCGTCGATTCCGCCTACCGCTGGAGCATGGCCTGGTTCATCTTCTCGGAGGTGATGTTCTTCAGCGCGCTGTTCGGCGCGCTGTTCTACGCGAGGTTTTTCACCACGCCCCTGATGGGCGACCTCGACCACAGCCTGTATCTCTGGCCGGCGTTCAATGCCGTCTGGCCGCATAGCGGGCCGGCGGGAATCATCGATCCCTTTGCCGTGATGGGCCCCTTCTGGCTGCCCACCATCAACACCTCGCTGCTGCTGGCCTCGGGTGTCACGCTCACGATCGCGCACCACGCGCTGATCGCCAACCACCGCCGCAAGGCCTGCGTCTGGTTGTTCTTCACCGTGCTGTTGGGGGCGATCTTCCTGGGCTGTCAGGCCTACGAGTACATCCATGCCTACTCCGACCTGAACCTCAAGTTCAACTCGGGGATCTTCGGCTCCACCTTCTACATGCTTACGGGCTTCCACGGCTTTCACGTGCTGATCGGCGGTATCATGCTGTCGGTGATCCTGTACCGGCTGATGCGTGGCGACTTCACCGCCGAGAAGCATTTCGGTTTCGAGGGCGCCGCCTGGTACTGGCACTTCGTCGACGTCGTGTGGCTGGGCCTGTATATCGTGGTGTACTGGATGTAGTTCCAGCGGCCGCCGGCGCATCACGCCGGCGGAGGCCGTTGCTGTGCATTCGGCGTATCATCGGCCCGGCGGGTATGGTTGCCCACGGGCCGATCCTCGTTCAGGCACCGCCCGGCCGGGCGCGGTTCAAGGTTGCCGGTACTGAATCCCGGTGCTGTCGATCCAGCCCAATTGATGGGCCACCAGCAAACTGATGAACAAGGCCACCGACAGTCCGATGCGCCAGGTGAGCGCCCAGACCGTGCGGTTGCCGGAACCGCGGTCCTTCATCAGGTAATACAACGCGGATCCCAGGCTCAGCAGAATGCCCGCGAAGACCACTCCCACAAAAATACGCATGTTGTCGCTCCTGCCAGTGCAGCATTATCGCAGTTTCGCTCGTCTTGACGGGTGGCGCCAAGCCGCGCGAGTCTTGGTATGACGGAAGGCCCACGCCAGGTTCCCGGGTCCGATGCGGCGCGTGTTTCGCGCGGCCGGCTGGCGCTGGGTATCGTCGTGTTGCTGCTGGTCGCCGGCGTGACGCTGCGGCTCGGGTTCTGGCAGTTGTCGCGAGCGGAGCAAAAGCGCGAGGTCGTGGCCGAGATCGAGGCCGGCCGGAAAGCGGCCCCCCTGGCCCTGGAGCCCGAGACGCCGTCCGGCGATCTGCGGCCCTGGCGACGAGGCTGGGCGCGAGGCGTCTGGGTGCCCGACTCTACGGTGTTGCTCGACAACCGTAATCACGATGGTCGCCCGGGCTATTGGGTCGTCACGCCTCTGTGTCTGCTGCCGGCCGATGCCCCCGAGCCCGACGATCGGGCGCCGGGGCGCGCAGTGGAGTGTCCCGCGGCCATCGTGGTACTCCGGGGATGGGTTGCCCGGCCGCGCCCGGGCGAACAGGTGGGAGAGTTGCCGGTGCTGCCGGCCTTGCCGTTTGACGCCGTCGTGGAAGGCGAGCTGTTGGCACGCGTGCCGCGATTGTTCGATCTGCAGTCGCTGGCCGGCGACGAGGCACCCGGGGGGCCGGTCTTCGGCGCTGCCGCGGGTCCTCCGGTACTGCAGAATTTCGAGCTCGCGGCCTATGCCGAGGCGACGGGCTTGCCGTTATGGCCGGTCGTGCTGCAGCAGACCGGCACGGCCGCGGCCGATGGTTTGCTGCGTGACTGGGCGGGGCCCGCCGCCGATGCCGAGAAAAATCGCGGCTATGCCCTGCAGTGGTTTTCATTTGCGGCCATCGCGCTGGTGGCCTTGGGAGTTCTTCTTGTCCATGCCTTCCGACGTTCGCGGCCCCGCCGCACCTGACCACGAGCCTATGCGCGAGCCTCGCCCTTCAGGGCGAGGTCAAGCGAGGCAAAGTTTAAATACGGCACCGCAGGTGCCCCCGTATTGTGGCGGAGAAGCTCCGGCCGATACGGCCGGAGTTCTTCACTCCGCCCGCCGGCGGCTTTGGCCCATGTGGGCGATTCTCATCGTGGCGCTGGCTCCGGTGGTCGCCGCCGTGCTGCTGTATCTGAATCCGCAATGGATGCCCACCGAGCGCAATAACTACGGAACTTTGCTGGATCCCCAAGTGCCGGTGCCGCCGCCAGCCGCCCTGCGATTGACCACGCTGGATGGCGAGCCCTTCGATCTGCAAGGCGAGCGGGGGCAATGGTTGATGCTGTCGGTCGATGGCGCGGAGTGCCCCGACGACTGCGCCCGCAAGCTATTCATCATGCGCCAGACCCACGCCAGCACGGGCAAAAATGTGGTTCGCATCGAACGGGTATGGTTGATCACCGACGATGCCCCGGTGCCCGAGGTCGTGCAGGAAGCCTATAAGGGTACGTTGATGTTGCGGGTGGAGGATCCGGCCCAGTTGCAGGAGTTCCTGGGGCCCTATCCCATTGATCGCCATATCTGGATGATCGATCCGCTCAACAACCTGATGATGCGTTTTCCCGAGGATCCCGATCCCACCGATTTGCGGCGCGACCTCGGCCGCCTGTTGTTTGCTTCACAAGTGGGCTGAACCATGCGCCAGGACCCCGATCGCGTCCGCCGGCGTTACCGCAGGCTGGTATTCCTGACCCTTTTCCTTACCTTCGACCTGATCATGTTCGGTGCTTTTGTGCGCCTGACCGACTCCGGGCTCGGCTGCCCCGATTGGCCGGGCTGCTATAGCCGGATCACGCCGATCGGCGCCATGGACCATATCCGCGCCGCCCAGGAGGCCATGCCTTTCGGGCCGGTCAGCGTGGCCAAGGCCTGGATCGAGATGCTGCATCGCTATATCGCCAGCTTCCTGGGTCTGTTGATCATCGTGATCATGGTGATGGCGTGGCGCCATCGCCGCGTGCTGGCGCAGGGCCCGGGCCTGGCCACGACGCTGTTCATCGTGGTTTGTCTGCAGGGCGCTTTCGGTGCCTGGACCGTCACGCTCAAGCTGATGCCGGTGATCGTCACCACGCATTTGCTGGGTGGAATGCTGATGCTGGCGATGGCGGCCTGGCTGGCCGCCAGGCAGCAGCGATACGCGCCGCTGCCTGCCGAGGCCGGGCACTGGCGGCCGTGGACGATCCTGGGCCTGGCCATTCTTGGCGTGCAGATTGCCTTGGGTGGCTGGGTCAGCACCAACTACGCGGCGCTGGCCTGCATGGACTTCCCCACCTGCCATGGCGATTGGATACCCGAGATGGACTTCGCGGGTGGCTTTTCGCTGGTGCGGGCGCTGGGCGAGCTGCCTTCGGGCGAGCTCATTTCCCAGTCCGCGCTCACCGCCATCCATTGGGTGCACCGCAACTTCGCTTTTGTCGTGTTCGCTTATCTTGGCTGGCTGGCCTGGCGCCTGCGGTCGTATGCCGGCCTGGAGCGACTGGCCAAAGGCATATTGTGGGTGCTGGTCATGCAATTCGCCACCGGCCTGGGCAGCGTGGTGCTGCAATGGCCGTTGTTGCTGGCCGTCGTCCATAACGGCGGCGCGGCGCTGCTGGTTTTGCTCGGCACCACCGTGCTTGCGCGGATCAACCGCGCCGCCTCCGCCGCGGCGCCCGGGGCGGGCTAAAATGACGCCATGAGTTCCCTGTCTCTTTCCCGCACGCGCCTGCGCCAGTATTGGGTGCTGACCAAGCCCAGGGTCACCCAACTGGCGGTGTTCTGCGCGGTCATCGGCATGTTTCTGGCCACTCCGGGCCTGCCACCACTCGATATCGTCGTGGCGGCCACGATCGGCATCTGGCTGCTTGCGGCGGCAGCATTTGCCGTCAACTGCCTCATCGAGCAAGAAGTCGACGCGCGCATGCTGCGCACGCGCCACCGCGCGACCGCAAGAGGGGTCATTCCCCCCACCCAAACCCTGGTGGCGTCCGGCCTGATCGGCGGGCTGGGAATGTTCGTGCTCTATTACTGGGTCAACCCGCTCACCATGTGGCTCACCTTCGCCACCTTCGTGGGTTATGCCGTCATCTACACCGTGCTGCTCAAACCCCGCACGCCGCAGAACATCGTGATCGGCGGCCTCTCGGGAGCCATGCCGCCTGCGCTGGGCTGGGCGGCGGTGGCCGACGCCGTGCCGGCTGGGGCCTGGATACTGGTACTCATCATCTTCGTCTGGACACCCCCCCATTTCTGGGCGCTGGCACTGTATCGCCGCGAAGACTACGAGAAAGCCGGGCTGCCCATGCTGCCGGTCACGCATGGCGAGGGCTTCACTCGCCTGCACATCCTGTTGTATTCGGTGGCTCTGTTGGCCACGACGCTGCTGCCCTACGTCATCCGAATGAGCGGGCCGGTGTATCTGGTGGGGGCGATTCTGCTGGGCCTGCGCTTCATCTGGTATGCCTGGAAGCTCTACCGCGAGTATTCCGCGGCGCTGGCCCAGCGCATGTTCCGTTTTTCGATTGTTTACTTGGCGCTATTGTTCGGCCTTTTATTGCTCGATCACTGGCTGCCGGCCTGGTTGTCATAATGTCACTTCAACGTTTCGTATCGCGCCGCCGCTGGTTGCGAGGGGCCGCCATTGGCATGCTTGCGCTGGGCGCCGGCCTCTGGCTTGCGGGCTGCCAACGCAGCGAGTCCGCCAGTTTTCATGCCACCGACATCAGCGGCACCGATCTCGGCGCGGGCTGGAGTCTGCCCGGCCTCGACGGCAAGCCACGCACCATTGCCGACTATGACGGCAAGGTCACGGCGGTCTTTTTCGGCTTCATCCAGTGCCCGGATGTCTGTCCTACCACGATGGCTGAGCTGGCCCGGGTGCGCGAGCAACTGGGAGACAACGGAGACCGATTCCAGGTGCTGTTCGTTACCGTCGATCCCGAGCGCGATACGCCGGAGATCATGCAGGCCTACCTGGCGGCGTTCGATCCCACGGCCGAGGGCCTGCGGGGGGATGCCGAACAGCTCGCCGACGCCGCCAAGCGGTTCAAGGCGTTTTATGCCAAGGTGCCGCAGGGCAACGACAACTACACCATGGACCATTCCGCCGGCCTGTATGTGTTCGATGGCACGGGCGATATCCGCCTGTACATGCGTTATGGCCAACCGGTGGAGCAGATCGTCGACGACGTCACGCTGTTGATGAATCAGGCTTGAGTCGTTCGTCCGGCCGAACCAGGACTGGGCGGCAGGCAAGGTCGGGACTCGCGCCAGGCGACGTGCTCCCCCTTGAGCCTTCCACGATCGGTCGGGAGTTGGCGGCTTGGCCTGAGCGAGTGAGGCTATCATGCCCAACACCAAGGCGTTTCTGGGCGCCGGCAGGGTCGCGCCGGCGGCGGCGCCGGGTTCGGGCGGGCCGGATTACCACCACATGCAGGGCTTGGCGCGCGGCCTTGCCGTGCTGCGTACGCTCAACCAGGCGCCCAGGGGCCAGTTGTTCATTACCGAGATCGCACGCCTGACCAGCCTGCATCGCACCACCGTCAAGCGGATCCTCGAAACGCTGGCCACCGAGGGTTACGTACAGCGCAGCCCTATCGACAACAGCTACCGCCTCACCTTGCAGGTGCGCCACCTGAGCGATGGCTTTACCGACAGCGAATGGATCTCCGACGTGGCCACGCCCATCATGGGCGAATTGCTGAAGCAGGTGCAATGGCCGTCGGACCTGACGACGCTGGAGGGCGCCGCCATGCTGATTCGCGACAGCACGCACCGCTTCAGTCCGCTCTCGTTTCATCGCGGCATGGTGGGCCGCCACATGCCCTTGCTGTTCAGCGCTTCCGGCCGCGCCTATCTGGCCGCCAGCTCGCCGGCGCGGCGCCTGGAACTGATCAAGGTGATGATCGCCGACGGCGGGCCGCAGAGCCAGATCGCACGCAACGCCAAGGCGGTGAATACCATCATCGAGCGGGTCGAGGCCGCCGGCTACGCCTCGAATGCCGGTGAATGGATACGGGACTCGGGCACGCATGCCATCGCGTTGCCGATCCTGCGTGTGGGCGAGCCGGTGGGCTGCCTCAATATCGTTTTCTTTCGCAAGGCGATGAGTATCGAGCAGGCGGCCGAAACCTTGTTGCCTGCCCTGCGCGCCGCCGTGGGCCGGATCGAAGCCAAGCTGGAGGAGCCGTCCGGAGTCCTGCCGGCGGAGTAGATTCGGCCCGCCCCGGACGCTTGGCTGTCATGGCGCTCCGGCGGGCGAGAGCGCCGGAGCGGCACCAAGGCCTAGGCCTTCGCGTATTCGCTGACCAGCTTGAGATCGAGAAAGGACTCCAGGCCCTCCGATCCTCCTTCGCTGCCGAAGCCGCTGCACTTGATGCCGCCAAACGGCGTTTCGGGCGAAGAGATCGAATCCGGCACTCCCAGGGAGAAGGTGTTGAGTCCGATCATGCCCGCTTGCAGCCGGCGTTCGAGATAGCGCGCGTTTTCCAGCGACTGGGTAAAGGCGTAGGCCGCCAGGCCGTACGGCAGGCGGTTGGCTTCGGCCAGCACCGTCTCCAGATTGCTGAAGCGACTGAAGGGCACCACCGGACCGAAGATCTCTTCGTTGAGTACGCGCGCCTCGGTGGGCACGTCGGCCAGGACCGTGGGCTGCCAGAAGAACCCCGGCAGATCGGGCGCCTGCCCGCCGCACAGCAGGCGCGCGCCGCGCGCCACGGCATCCTCCGTCAGCTCCCGCATGGCCTGTACCCGCCGCTCGTGCAGCAGGGGGCCGACGTCGACGTGGGCGTCGACCGCATTGCCCACGCGCAGGGTACGCGTCTTGTTGACGAAAGCCTCGACAAAACGATCGAACACTTTTTCGTGGACGAAGAAGCGTCCGGGATTCACGCAGCCTTGAGAGGCGTTCTTGAACTTGCGATGGGCGGTGGCGGTGGCGAGCGCCTCGATATCGGCGGCGTCGTCCATGATGATCACCGGCGCGTGACCGCCGAGCTCCATGACCGACTTCTTCAAGTGCTGACCGCAAAGGCCGGCCAGAGTCCGGCCCACTTCGGTGGAACCCGTAAACGTGATGCCGCGTACCGCGGGGTTGGCGATCAAGCGGGCGGAGGTTCGTGCCGGGGCGCCGTGTACAACGTTGATCAGGCCGGGAGGGAGGCCGGCATCGAGATAGGCCTGGACGATCTCCAGTGCGCTGGCCGGGGTTTCTTCGGCTGGCTTGAGGATGCAGGAGCAGCCGGCGGCAAGAATCGCGCTGATCTTGCGCAGCGGCAGCAGGGCGGGGTAGTTCCAGGGCGTGAAAGCCGCCACCGGGCCCATCGGCACGCGTACGGTGGCCAGCGTATGGTTGGCGGTGCGCGACGGAATGGTGCGGCCATACACGCGCCGGCCTTCGTCGGCATCCCATTCCGCGATATCGGCCAGGCCGCGGGCTTCGCCCTGGGCGTCGGCCAGCGGCTTGCCTTGTTCCAGACAGATGAGCTCGGCGATACGGGGCGCGCGTTCGCGCAGGAGTTGGGCGGCCCGCCGCAGGATGATGGCGCGTTCGTAAGCGGAGCGCGCGCTCCACTCGGCAAACGCGAGGCTGGCGGCCTCGACGGCGTCGTCCACATCCTGTTCGGTCGCCACGGGCAGGCGGCCCAGCGCCTGCCCGGTGGAAGGATTCACGACCGCGATGGTTTCGCGGCTGTCGCCGCCGATCCACTGGCCGCCGATCAGGAGTTGGAGTTCTCGGTATTGCATGATGCGGAGTCCTTCGTGTGCGGTCAATCGAGCGAGAGATTCATGGCGCGGATACGGGTTTCATAGCGCTTGCGGTCGGCTTCCAGGAAGACGGCGAACTCGGCTGGATCCTGGTCGATCAGTTCCATGCCCTTGCTGGTGATCTGCCGCTCTTTGAACTCCGGCTGGCGGATCACCTCGGCAACGCCGCGGGAGATCGCTTGCACCACCTCGTCGGGCGTGCCGACGGGCGCCACCAGGCCAAAGTAGATCCGGCTGTCCAATCCCGGGATGCCGGACTCTTCAAAGGTGGGTACATCCGGCAGGTCGAAGTAGCGCTCGCCGGCCAGGATGCCCAGGGCATTGGCCTTGTCCGCCCGGATCAGCGGCAGGGCGACGGGGATGGCCACCGGTGTGAGGTCGATATGCCCGCCCAGCAGGGCGTTGATGGTATCGGCGTTGCCATTGTAGGGAATGTGGTTGAGCTCGACGCCGGCCCGTGCCGCGATCTCTTCGGTCACCAGATGGGGCGTGCTGCCGATGCCGAAGCTGCCATACGAGATGGTGCCCGGCTTGGCTTTGGCGTCCCGCAGCAGCGTTTGCAAATCCTGGTAGCCGGAAGCCTTGCTGGCCAGCACGACGTTGCGGGTGCCGGCCACGTTGTGCACCGGCTTGAAGTCGGTGGCCGGGTCGTAGGAAAGATTCTTGTAGAGATAGGGGTTGACCGACAGCGCGGTATCGTTGGCGAACAGCAGGGTCAGGCCGTCGGCGGGCGATTTGGCCACGTGGGTGGCGGCGATGGAGCCGCTGGCGCCGGGGCGGTTCTCGATGATCACGGGCTGGCCCCAATTCTGGGAGAGATCGGCCGCCATGGCGCGGGCCAGGAGATCGGTGAGTCCGCCGGCACCGAAGGGGATGACGATCTTCACCGGCTTTTGCGGGAAGGTTTCGGCGGCATGGGCCAGCGATGTGGCGGTTGCCGCCACCAGGGCGGCACGAATCAGGAAGCGAATGGAAATCATGAGATGGGTCTCCAGGATTGTTCTGGTTTTTTTGCGCCGCGCCATCGGGATGGAGGCACGCGGTTCGTTCCGGTGGCTGGCCGCCGGAATGTACTTGCTCGCAGGGTCAGGTTACGGGGTTGAACAGCGCTTCTATGGGAAACAGCTCTTCCACGGCCAGCTCGCGCTCGGTTACGCCATGCCGATAGGCATAGCGCAGGAAGGCGGCCAGCGAGGCATGGTTGTTCCCCTCCAGGCCATAAGGCCAGAAATCGGCACCGGCCACCGCTTCGGCCTCGCGCACGGCATGCAGCATGAGCGGCACCGGATAGTACGAGCCGGCGGTGTCCCGCGCCCGCAGCAGGCTGCGGCGTTTGGATTCCTCAAAGGCGTTGCACAGCTGCTTGACGACCCAGGGATGCTCCTCGTAGACGTCGCGCCGCAGGCCGATCAGATGCATCACGGGAAAAATGCCGGTGCGCTGCCAGTAGCTCAGCTCTTCTTCGTGCAGGTTCTGGAACATCCGCTCCAGCGGGCTGTCGGGAAGATGGAAGATGTCGGGCGTGCGGGCGCTGAGCACGGCGTCGAGCTCACCCGCCAGCAGCATGTCGCATAGAGAGCGATCCTTCACCTGGGTGTAGTTGAAGCGCAGATCGGCGCGCGGCGGCATGCGGTCCATCCGGCCCGGCTGGTGCAAACCCGCTTGTATCCACTTGGCGCTGGCGGGATCGAAGCCATACGACTCCTCCAGCATGCCGCGCACATACACTACGGCGGCCATGCCCCATTCGGGTACGCCGATGCGCTTGCCGTTCAGGTCGGCGGGGATTCTGATGCCGGCGCCCTTGCGGACATAGACGGAGGAATGCCGGAACACCCGCGAGGTATAGACCGGCAAGGCCAGGTAGGGCTGCTCGCCTCGCGCGAGCTGGGAGGTATACGAGCCCATGCCCAATTCGGAGATATGCCACTCGGCATTGTTATGGGTGCGGTACAGAAGCTCCTCGATCGGACCGTGCGTGGTCACGAGCTGAATGCCTTCGATGGGCACCGCGCCCGAGGCGACGTCGCGCACATGGTCGTAGGCGCTGACGGCGAGGGAAAGAGTGAGCTTGGACATGGCTTGGGCGGAAGCTGTTGAATGAAGCGCCTATTGTGGGAAGGGGGATGGAGGATCACAAAAAAAGATTCCCCAAGGTGCAGTAACTGCACTTTGGAGGCGTAGCGCCAGGACACCGCGAGCTGCGCAGTACGCTATTTCTGGCTGAAAGACGAAAGGCGGCCCGTGCCGGGCTTCGAGGCAGACCGCGCGCATCGGCTTCGTCGCGCCCGCCAAGACGCCCGAAGATCGCCTGGCGACCCTCGATCCGGCTGCACGGATCAAACGGCCTCACGGCAGTCGTGTAGCAGAATCCCCCATTTCATCAACCCCACATTTGTGGTAATTTGGGGTGTTCTGATCGTCCATCCACCCAACCGCGGAGAACACTCATGAGCCGACTGACCATCGACGTCACCGAGCAGCAGCACCAGACCCTCAAGGCCATGGCCGCGCTGGAAGGCAAGAGCATCAGGCAATATGCGCTTGAACGACTGTTTCCCGCCGCCACTGGCGAAGAGGAGGCTCTGCGGTCGCTGAAAACCCTGCTGGCCGAGCGCATCGCCGAGGCCCAACGCGGCGAAATCGTGGACGGCAGCATCACCGACGTAGCCAAGGATGCGCTGCGCGGTGAAGGCGCTGCATGACGCGCCCCTATGTCCTCACGCGAGGCGCCGCCGCCGATCTGCGCGGCATCGTCCGCTACACCATCGAACAGTGGGGCGAGGCCCAATGCAAGATCTATATCGCCCAACTCGAGGCGGCTGGCTGTGAACTGGCGAAGGGCCAAGGCCCTTACAAAAAGCTCGATGACCTGCAACCCGGCCTGCGCGTGCGTTTGGCCGGGCGGCACTACCTCTTTTGCCTGCCGCGAACGGGCGAGCCCGCGCTCCTCCTCGCGATCCTGCACGAGCGCATGGATATCATGACCCGTCTCAAGAGCAGGCTGGGCTGACGCGCGGCTGTCGCGCTTCCTTCCCCCACTTCCCTATTGAGCGACCACCGCTGCCTTCGCCAGTGGCGACGCAAAGCGATACACCCCCAGCGTCGCCCGCCATTGCGGCAGCGCCTTCACCTCTCGCCCCCGGTTGAAGGTGGCGCGGTCGAGGATGGGCAGGTGGAGGTCGGCCGCCAGGCGCTCGAAATCCTGCAGGGTGCACAAATGGATGTTGGGCGTGTCGTACCACTGGTAGGGCAGGTGGTCGCCCACGGGCATGCGGCCGCGCAGGATGGACCAGCCATGGGGCCAGTAGCCGAAGTTGGGCACCGAGACGATGCCCTGGCGGGCCACGCGGGCCATTTCGCGCAGGATGTGCTCGGTGTGGCGCATCGACTGCAGGGTTTGCGACAGCACGACGGTGTCGAACTGCTGGTCGTCGAACAGCGCCAGGCCGTCTTCCAGGTTCTGCTGGATCACGTTTACGCCGCGTTCGATGCAGCGCACGACCCGCTCGGCATCGATCTCCACACCAACCCCGGCGCCGCTGCCGTTGTGGGTGCGCGCCAAATGAGCCAATAAAGTGCCGTCACCGCATCCGAGATCCAGCACCCGGCTGCCCGGGTCGATCCAGCTGGCGATGCGTTGCAGATCGGGTCGCAAGGCCGTGTTGGTCGTGAGGAACTCCGATCTCTCGGCAGGAGCTTCTCCGCCACCATTTGGGGGAGCCTTCGGCTCCAGAGGAGAACTATCTCGCTTGACTCCGTCCTGAAGGACAGGGCTTGCGCTTGGGCGCGTGGTCATAGCCCCAGCTCCTCGGCAATGCGTTGATAATAGGCGCGCACCACCGAGTGGTAGCGGGGATGGTCCATCAGGAAGGCGTCGTGGCCGTGGGGTGCGTCGATCTCGGCGTAGCTGACGGGACGGTGGTGGCGCAGCAGGGCGCGCACGATCTCGCGGGAGTGCTCGGGCGGAAAGCGCCAGTCGGTGGTGAACGATGCCAGCAGGAAGCGCGCCCGGGTGGGCGCCAGGGCGGTGGCCAGGTCGCCGCCGAAGGCGCGTGCCGGATCGAAGTAATCCAGGGCGCGGGTGAGCAGGAGGTAGGTGTTGGCGTCGAAATAGCCGGAGAACTTCTCGCCCTGGTAGCGCAGATAAGATTCGACCTCGAATTCTATGCCGTAGCCGTATTGATAGTCGGGTGCGGCGTCGCGGCGGTTGCGCCCGAATTTTTCGGCCATGCTGTCGCCCGACAGATAGGTAATGTGTCCCACCATGCGGGCGATGGAGAGACCCCGGCGCGGCACGGTGCCATGGGCGTAGTAGTCGCCATCGTGGAAGTCGGGGTCGGTCATGATGGCGCGCCGCGCCACTTCGTTGAAGGCGATGTTCTGCGCCGAGAGCCTGGCCGAGCTGGCAATGACCACGCAATTGGCCACGCGGTCGGGGTAGGTGAGCGACCAGCTGAGCGCTTGCATGCCGCCCAGCGAGCCACCCATCACCGCGGCGAAGCGCTCGATGCCGAGGCGGTCGGCGACGCGGACTTGGGCGTGCACCCAGTCTTCGACCGTGATCACGGGGAAACGCGGACCCCACGGTTTGCCGGTGGCCGGATCGATGCTGGCCGGCCCGGTGGAGCCGAAGCACGAACCCAGGTTGTTGATGCCGATGACGAAAAAGCGATTGGTGTCGAGCGGCTTGCCCGGCCCTATCATATTGTCCCACCAGCCCACGCTGCGCGGCTCGTTGGCGTAGACCCCGGCCACGTGATGCGAGGCGTTGAGCGCGTGGCACACCAGCACCGCATTGCTGCGATCGGCGTTGAGCGTGCCGTAGGTTTCGATCGCCAGGGTGTAGGCCGGCAGAACGGCGCCGCTCGCGAGGGTGAGGGGTTCGGAAAACTCGAGGAACTGGGGCTGGACGATGCCGACCGACGAACCATGCGGCTGGGATTCGGCCGGGGGGGGCGAAGATGACACGATGGACCTCTTTAGCGGGATTTATGAGGCGCCCGCAAGCGGATCACGCAAATCGGCGCCAGAAGCCGCGGCTAACCCTGCCGCGCAAGAGCCATTTTAGCATCAAGCATCCGCCGGTCGCCGTTTGCGGCGCTTGGGCGCCAGCATGGTGCCGCGGCAATCGGCCGCGCCGCAAAGGCAGCGGTATTGTTCCTTGACCTTGCGGGTGTGGCGCTCTTCCAGGATCAATCCATAGTCGAAGAACAGCTCCTCGCCACGGCGGATGTCGCGCAGGGCATGGATGAAGATGCGGTGGTCGTCGGTTTCTTCGGTTTCGCAGTTGGGCGCGCAGGAATGATTGATCCAGCGCGCGTCGTTGCCGCCGGCGTTGCCATCGATCACTTCGCCGTTGCTCAGCGAAAAAAAGAAGGTGTGGAAGGGGTCGTCGGGGTCGACCGGATGGCGCGCGTCGGCTTCGTCGGCCGAGATGCGTTCGCCCAGGTATTCGAAGACGCTCGTACCCGCCGGGATCTTGCGCGCGGCGTAGACGCCCGTGCCATGGATCGACGAGCGGCGCAGCACGTGCCACGGGCGCTGGGGGGTGTCTGCCATGGACGCGGCCCCCTCAGACGGTGTCGCCGGCGGTGGCGGTACGGCGAGTCGTGGCCTTCTTGGCGGCGGTCTTGCCCGCAGCCTTCTTGGCGGCCTTTTTGGCCGCTTTCTTGGCGGGGGCCTTGGCGGGAGTTTTGGCGGCCTTCACCGTCTTGGTCGGCGCTGGCGTGTCGGCGGCCTTCGTGGCGGTCTTGCCCGCGGCCTTCTTGGCCGTCGTTTTGGCTGGCCGCGGCTCGAACTCGAAGCCGATCTTGCCATCGGGCTGGCGCACCAGGAACGCCTTGAACTTGCGGTTGGTGCGGCTGGAAACGAAGCCGTCGAGCAGGTCGGTGCGGCCGTCGGTGAGCAGTTTATGCATCTGCTCCGGCGTGACTTCTTGCTGCAGGATCACCTTGCCGGCGCGGAAGTCGCAGGTTTTTTGAGGGCCCACGGATTTTTCGCAAACATAGCTCATGCCATGCTCGAAGACGCGGGCCTGGCATTTGGGGCAGGGCCCTACGGAAGTCTGCTGCGAGAAATCGACCTCGGTGTCGTCCTCGGCGTCGTTCTGGCCAAAGTCGAACTCGAGCTTGTATTCGTCGGTGATGCGCAACAGCGCCGAGAATGGGCGGCCCATCTTGCTGATGAAGCCGTGCAGTGGCCCCAGCGTGCGTTCCGCCAGCAGGGTTTCGACTTCGGGCAGCTCGAAGGTGCGGCCGCCGGGGTGTTTGCCGATGGAGAAGTCGCACTGCGTGCAGGCATAGCGGCGATAATTCTCTTTGACCACGCCGCCGCAACGCGGGCACGGCGTTTGCAGCGTGGCGTAGTCGCCCGGCACGCTGTCGCGATCGTACTCTTTGGCGCGCTTGACGATCACCTGCGTCATTTGGGCGATCTCGCGCATGAACGCTTCGCGATCGAGCTGGCCCTGCTCGATCTGCGAGAGTTTGTGCTCCCATTCTCCGGTCAATTCGGGCGAGGTGAGCTCATCCACATCCAGGCCCGAGAGCAGCGTCATCAATTGGCGAGCCTTGGCGGTGGGAACGAGCTCGCGGCCCTCGCGGCGCAGGTAGACCTCGTTGATGAGACCTTCGATGATGCCCGCCCGCGTCGCCGGCGTGCCCAGGCCGCGGGCCGACATGGCCTCGCGCAGTTCTTCGTCTTCCACCAGCTTGCCGGCGCCTTCCATGGCCGAGAGCAGCGTGGCTTCGGTGTAGCGCGGTGGCGGCTTGGTGGCCAGGCTTACGACCTCGATGTCTTCGGTGCGCACGGTCTCGCCTTCGGCCACGGGAGTCAGGTTGGCCTCATCGCCCTGGGCTTCGCGGCCGTAGACTTCCAGCCAGCCCGGCGCCACCAAGACCTTGCCTTCGGTTTTGAAGTGGTGGCCGGTGACTTCGGTGATGCGGGTGGTGACCCGGTACTCGGCGGCGGGGTAGAACACCGCCAGGAAGCGCCGGACGACGAGGTCGTAGAGCTTGGCTTCGGCTTCGCTCAGTTCGCGGGGCGCCTGCAGGGTGGGAATGATGGCGAAGTGATCGGAGACCTTGCGGTTGTCGAACACGCGCCGGTTGGGCTTGACCCAGCCTTGTTCCAGCACGCGACGTGCGAAAGGCGCCATGGGCCGCGCGCTGCCGCTCTCGGCGCTGGCGAGGACGTCCATCGTGCCCTTGACCGTACCGAGATAGTCTTCCGGCAGATAGCGGGAGTCGGTTCGCGGGTAGGTGAGCGCCTTGTGCCGCTCGTACAGGGCCTGCGCGAGCGACAGCGTGGCCTTGGCCGAAAAGCCGAAACGCGAGTTGGCTTCGCGCTGCAGGCTGGTGAGATCGTACAGCAGCGGCGAGAGCTGGGTGGACGGCTTGGATTGTTCGGTGACGCTGCCCGGTTGTTCGCGGCAGGCGGCGACAATGGATTCGGCGGCGGGCAGCGACCACAGGCGCGACTCCCGCTTCTCGGGATCGCGCTCGTCTTTTTTGAACTTCGGGTCGAACCAGCGGCCTTCATAGAAGCCGGCGGCGGCCACGAAGTTGGCGCGGACTTCCCAGTAGTCGCGCGAGACGAAGCGCCGGATGTTTTCTTCACGCGCGGCCACGATGGCCAGGGTGGGGGTTTGCACCCGCCCCACCGGCGTTTTGAAGAAGCCGCCATCCTTGCTATTGAAGGCGGTCATGGCGCGGGTGCCATTGATGCCCACCAGCCAGTCGGCCTCGGCGCGGGATCTGGCCGCGGCTTCAAGGGGCTTCATGGTTTCGTCGGGGCGCAGGTTGGCGAAGGCGTCGCGAATGGCCTGTTGCGTCATGGATTGCAGCCACAGGCGGCGGATGGGCTTATTGGTGCCGGCGTACTGCGTGATGTAGCGGAAGATGAGCTCGCCTTCGCGCCCCGCGTCGCAGGCGTTGATGATGTCGTCGACGTCTTTGCGCTTGATCAGGCGCACGAGCAGCTTGAGGCGCTCCTGCGATCGTTTGTCGGCTGGCCCGAGCTCGAACTGGGGCGGGATCACCGGCAGGTGGGCGAAGCTCCATTTACCTTTGACCGGGTCGTTGGGGGCTACCAGGCCGAGCAGGTGGCCGACACTCGACGACAGGACGTAGGTGTCGCTTTCGAAATAATCGCCCTCGCGCTTGAAGCCGCCGAGCGCACGCGAGATGTCGAGCGCCACCGACGGCTTCTCGGCGATGATGAGTGTTTTTCCCATGAGTTTCCACAAACAACCAGGTTCGGCGCCCCTGCCGCGCCGGATGGCGTGGGGTTATGGGGACGCCGCGATGCCCGGCATGATACGGGGGCCGCTTTGGATCGTGCAAGTTGCGGCATGCCGAGGCTCGGGGCGGACGGGCTCCGTGCCTCTAGTGCAGGCGACGAACGAGCTGTTCGTCGAGCAGATGATCGAGAATGAGGTTATCGATGTCGGCTTCCTGGCTCCAGAGCACGATCAGGACGATGATGCGCAGCCGATCGAGCCCGATCGGGCGCTCGCCGACATCCAGCGACCGATCGATGATGATCTCGCGCATGACCGGCGTGATGATCCCTGAACTTTCGAGGAACATCAGGAATCCTATGGCTTCGGAGCCGAGCCATTGGTATTCAAGATCCGCGAAGATACGCGCGCCGCCGGGCTGGACCCGATCGGCCATTTCGATGCAATCGCGGGTGGAGTCGGCCAGGCCGGAGAGCCAAGCCAAGGCTTCATCGATATCATGATGCGTGAAACCGGCCGAGGCGAGCCGGTGCGCCAGAACGTCTGCTTCGGGACAGGCAGCGGGCGCGTGATAATTGTCGAAGAGGTAAACGAGGATTTCGAACATGGGCGCGCACACAAAGTTGCCGGATACTGTACCAGAATCGCGGCCCTTGGCCAGGAGGCGCCGGCGATGGGCGGCGCTTGCCGCTGCCGCGGCAATCCTGGTGTCGGGCCTGGCTTCGCCGGCCGCGCCGGGGTGGGCCCAGGTCGGGACGCAGGGGTTCGGCGCGGGCTCCGACGCTCCCGAAATCGCCAGCGGTTTCCGCCAAGGCCATCTGGTGCGGGCGCGCGAACTCATGGCCGTCACGGCGCATCCGCAGGCCACCGAGGCGGCTTATCGCATCTTGAACGACGGCGGCACGGTAGTCGATGCCGCGGTGGCGGCGCAGATGGTGCTGAACGTGGTCGAGCCGCAGTCGTCGGGCGTGGGCGGCGGCGGCTTCATGCTGTATTACGATGCTGAAACCGGTCAGGTGCGGGCCTACGACGGGCGCGAAGTCGCTCCTGCCGCCGCCTGGGGCGATTACCTGCGCCAGGCCGAGCCCGAGAGCGGCCAGCCGGTACGGCCCGATCCCCGGCGCAGCGGCCGTTCGGTGGGGGTGCCGGGGTTGGTGGCCATGCTCGAAATGGCGCACGAGCGGCATGGCGTGAGGCCTTGGTCCAGCTTGTTCCTGCCGGCGATTGCACTGGCGCTCGATGGCTTCCCGGTCTCGCCGCGCATGGCGGCTTCGATTGCCGCGTCGGCCGACGATCTTCGCCGCGACCCGGATGCCGCCGCGTATTTTTTCACTCCCGCCGGCCTGCCTTTGCCGGTGGGTTGGCGGTTATATAGCCCGGTGCTGGCACAAAGCCTGGCCCGCATCGCCGCGCACGGCAGCGGCGGCTTTTACCAGGGTGAACTGGCACGCGCGATCGTCGAGCAGGTGGCTGCGCCTCCGGCTGACGCCACCCCGGGCAAACTCACGCTCGACGATCTGGAGCGCTACGAGGCCATCGAGCGCACCGCGTTGTGCACGCCGTACCGGGAATGGGAAGTTTGCGGTTTTCCGCCGCCCTCGTCGGGGGGCTTTGCGGTGGCGCAAATGCTCGGGATTCTCGAAACCTTCAACCTCGCCACGCTGTCACCGCGCCAGACGGCGAATGGCACCATCGTTCCCAGTCCCGAGGCGGTGCACCTCATCACCGAGGCCGGTCGCCTGGCCTTTGCCGACCGCAACGATTACATCGCCGATCCCGGGTTTGCCCTGGAGCCGGTACCAAGCGTGCGGCTCCTGCTCGAGCCGGACTACCTGACGCGGCGCGCGGCGCTGATCGATCCACGGGCCAGCCTGGGCAAGGCATTGCCGGGCCTGCCACGGCTGCGGCGGGCGAGCGACACGGGCGCGGGGCGAACGGAAACCACGCATATGTCCCTGGTCGACACCTATGGCAATGCGCTTGCGATGACCACCTCGCTCGAAGGTGGCTTCGGGTCTTACATGATGGTCGACGGCTTCCTGCTGAATAACCAATTGACCGACTTCCACGACGTACCGGTAGACGAGCTCGGCCGCGTGTATGCCAATCGGGTCGAGGGCGGCAAGCGTCCTCGCAGCTCGATGGCGCCGACGCTGGTCTTCGAGCGCGGCGCCGACGGCCAGCGCGGTCGCCTGGTGTTGGTCACCGGCTCGCCGGGAGGGGCGGCGATCATCCATTACGTGGTCAATCACCTGGTGGCCTTGCTCGATTGGGGGCTGAGCCCGTCGGAGGCGATGGCAATGGGTCACTTCGGGGCGTTCAATGATCCTCGCTCGATTCTGGAAGCCAACGAGACACTGCTGCCCGACGGCTGGCCCGCAAGTGTGGTGGAACGGTTGAAGCGTACCGGTCACGAAGTGGTGTTCGAGCCGCGCCCCAGCGGGCTGGCGACGATCATGCTGTCGCCGCCGGAACTCGTGCGCCCGCTATCGGCTGCCGCCGACCCGCGCCGGGAGGGCGTGGCGCAGGGCGACTGAGCCGGCATCCGGGCCGGCTCGGGTCTGGCGATCAGAGCGTTTCGATCGCCATCGCAACGGCTTCGCCGCCGCCGATGCAGAGCGTGGCGATGCCGCGCTTGCCGCCGCGTTGGCGCAGGGCGCCCAGCAGCGTCACGAGCAGGCGGGCGCCGGAGGCGCCGATGGGATGGCCCAAGGCGCAAGCGCCGCCGTGCACATTGACGATGTCGTGCGACAACTGGTGCTCGCGCATGGCGGCCATGGTAACCACCGCGAAGGCCTCGTTGATTTCATAGAGATCGACGTCGGTCGTTTTCCAGCCTGTTTTCTGGAACAGATTGGCGAGGGCGCCGACCGGGGCGGTGGTGAACCACTCCGGATCCTGCGAATGCTGGGCATGGGCCACCACGCGGGCCAGCGGCGTGGCACCGAGCTTCTCGGCGGTGGAAGCGCGCAGCAGCACGAGGGCGGCGGCGCCGTCGGAAATCGACGACGAGTTGGCGGCGGTCACGGTGCCGTCTTTGCGGAAGGCCGGCTTGAGTGTGGGGATCTTTTCGGGTTGGGACTTGAACGGAGTTTCGTCGTGCGAGATGACGGTATCGCCCTTGCGGCCGGCCACGGTGACGGGCGTGAGCTCCCAATCGAACTGGCCGCCCTCGCTGGCGGCCTTGGCGCGCCGCAGCGATTCGAGGGCGTAGGCGTCTTGCTCCTCGCGCGAGAACTCATACTTGTCGGCGCAGGATTCGGCGAACACGCCCATGGCCTTGCCGCGATCGTAGGCATCTTCCAGTCCGTCGAGGGCCATGTGGTCGTAGACCGTGGAATGGCCGTAGCGGTAGCCCTGGCGGCCGCGCAGCAACAGATAAGGGGCGTTGCTCATGCTTTCCTGGCCGCCCGCCACCACCACGTCGGTGGAGCCGGCCAGCAGCATGTCGTGGCCGAACATGGCGGCCTTCATGCCCGAGCCGCACACTTTGTGAATGGTGGTTGCCGATACGCTGCGCGGCAGGCCGGCGCCCAGCGTGGCCTGGCGGGCCGGGGCCTGGCCCTGACCGGCCTGCAGCACGTTGCCCATGAGGACTTCATCGACTTGCTCGGGCTTGAGTCCGGCACGCTCCACGGCGGCGCGGATCGCGATCGCGCCCAATTCGTGGGCGGCAAGCCCCGATAGGCTGCCCATCATGCCCCCCATGGGCGTGCGGGCGGCTGAAACGATGACGATAGGATCGGTCATGAATGACTCCTTGAGTGATCGAGAGGTGCCGGACCGGTGGCATGGGATGGCGGCTTGCGCACCGCCGGTCCGGCCGAAGCGGTGAAGCGTTGAGCGGTGTCGTAGGGGAACATGTCTTCGAGGCGGCCTTGCTGCGTGGCATGCCGGCGCGCCGCCCACCAGTCGGCATCCAGCAGCGCCGCATGGTGCTGCAAGAAAAGCTCCCGGATCCGCGGATTGCCGAGCAGGAAACGGCTGAACTCCTCGGGAAACACATCGTTGGGACCCACGGGGTACCACGGTTCCGCGGCCAACTCGGCTTCCTCGTTGGGCGCGGGGGGAATCCGGCGGAAGTTCATCTCGGTCATGGCCTGGATCTCGTCGTAATCGTAAAACACGACACGGCCCAAGCGCGTGACACCGAAGTTCTTGAACAGCATATCGCCGGGGAAGATATTGGCGGCGGCGAGTTCGCGAATGGCGTTGCCATACTCGATGACGCCATGGGCCAGCTGTGGCGGGCTGGCATGCTGCAGATAGAGATTGAGAGGCGTCATGCGCCGCTCGATATAAACGTGGCGGATCACCACCGTGTCGTCCTGGATCTCGATCAGGCTAGGCGCCAGCTGCTGCAGTTCGGCGAGCACGGCCGGATCGAAGCGGTCGCGCGGCAGCGCCACTTGCGAGTATTCCCAGGTGTCGGCCAGGCGGCCGACGCGGTCATGCTGCTTCACCATCTGGTATTTGCGCTTGACCACCGCGCGCGTCATGCCCTCTTTGGTGATGCGGTCTTTGATGACCTTGAAGACATAAGGATACGAAGGCAGGGTGAACACGCTCATCACCATGCCCTTGATGCCCGGCGCAATGATGAAGCGATCGTGCGAGTGTCGCAGGTGATGCAGGAAATCCCGGTAGAACAGGGTCTTGCCCTGTTTTTGCAGGCCGATCATGGTGTAGAGCTCGGCATTGGCCTTGTTGGGCAGCAGCGAGCGCAAAAAGGCCACGTAGCTGGCTGGCGCCTCCATGTCGACCAGAAAGTAGGCGCGGGTAAAACTGAACAGGGTGGCCAGGTCGTCGGGCGAAAACAGCAGGGCGTCGACCACGATCTCGCCCGCCGGCGTGCGCAGCAGCGGGATCGCCAAGGGATAGATGGTGTTGCCGTTGATCAGCCGACCCACCACATAGGCGCCTTTGTTGCGGAAGAACAGCGTGGCGAGCACCTGCACCTGGCAATCCGGCTCGATATGGAAGCCGCCGATGCGCTGCGGCGCCTGGCGCCGCAGGCCGGCAATGGCGGCGCGGATCAGGCGGCCGACGTCGCGCGGCAGGTCGGCATAGGGCGCGGCCAGACCGAAGTCGGCCAGCAGGCGGGTGAGCGAGCGTCGCAGGCCCTCGGTGGCGGGGTAGTAGCAGCGATAGGCGGGCCTGGCGCCTTCCAGGAATTCCGACGCCACCGCCGGCCGCACAAAGATGAAATCGTTGTGAAAGTATTCGCGCCGCAGGATGCGGCAGCAGACCGAGTTGAAGAAGGTTTCGGCGCATTCGGGCTGCAGGTGATCGCCCAGCAGGCCCAGGTAATGCTGTTTGACCGCCTGCCAGAAAGCGTCGCCGAGCCGCATGGGCTGATAGTGGCGTTCGAGCTGGGCCACGCATTCGCGCACGCGGGTGTCGTAGTACTCGATGCGGTCGCGGTTGAGCCGCTGGATACCGTGCCAGTCGCCATTCTCGAACAGCGTTTTGGCGCGCTGGGCGCAATAGCGGAATAGCGCGTAGTGGCGCTCGAAACCGTGCAGGATCATGCGCGCCACGCCGTCCGGACTAACGCCGGTGGCTGGCGCGGGCTGCACGTGGGCGACATCGCCGAAAACAGGAAGCGACATGGGGTTGCGGAGCGTTGGCTGGCGCGGGCGGCAGCCGGGCAAGATAGCGGTGGGTCGCAGAAGGGCCGATCACGCAGAGTTTACATGCCGTTGCGCTGCACTGCATCATTCGTCGCGAAGCGGGGGCGTGAGCTGATACCAGACCCGCCGCATTCCGGGATCTTCCGCGTCGGGGTCGTTCTGGAAGTCCAGGCGCCGCATCAGGCGGAGCATGGCCTGATTGGTGGCCAGGACATGGCCCTCAAGATACGACAGGCCTTGTTCGCGGGCGGCGTCCAGCAGGGCCTGCATCAAGGCCGGCCCCAAGCCGCGGCGCTGCCAGTCGTCGGCCACCACGAGCGCGAACTCCGCGCCCGTGCCGTCGGGATTGCGCAGGAAGTGCGCCAGGCCCACCAGAACTTCGGCCGGATGGTTGCGATGCTCGGGATTGGCCATCTCGACCGCGGCCACCAGCGCGACCTCGCGGTCGTAGTCGATCTGGGTATAGCGCGCCAGCATCGCCGCGGGCAGCTCGCGCAGCGACGACACGAAGCGCATATAGCGGGTCTCGGTGGACAAACCGCGAACGAATCTCTGCAAAGCCTCGGCATCTTCCGGTCGGATGGCGCGCAGGGTCCAGCGTGTGCCGTCGGCAAATCGCTGGCGGCGCCGCCAGCGGACGGGGTAGGGCGCAATGGCGAGATGGGGCGCGGTGGCGGCTCCGGGCAGGACGACGGGGTCGGGCCCCGCGAGAAGAAGCTGGCTGCCGAGAATCAGGCTTTGCCGGTCGGTGACCAGGATGGGATCGAGAGTCAGGCTGCCCAGTTCGGGGTGGGCAACGGCCAGATCCGCCAGGCGCAGGAGCTGTTGCTCGAGCTGCTCCAGCGCGGGCGGATTGACTTCGCTCGCCAGGGCCAATCGCCACAAGGGGTTGCGCTCCAGCAGGCGGCGGACCAGAAAGCCATTGAGCGGCAGCAGTTCGAGGCTATCGCTGCGAACCGCCGGCCAGCGGCCCGAGGGGCGCACCGAGATCACCGCGCCGAAGTTGGCATCGCGGAAGATGTGCGCTCGTACCGCGATGACCGTACCCGGCGGCGGCGGGCCGTCGTGCTCCACGATGCCGTAGGTGGCCAGCAGCTCGTGAACGAGCGGCGGGGGAAGCTCGGTGACACCGGCGGCCAGTGCGGCCTGCAGCCTGGTCTTCCAGCTGTCGGCCTCCGGCGGGCTGGCCAGGGATCGGGCCGGTTGGGTCTGCAACAGCAATTGCTGGTTGGCGTGGAAACGCACCAGTTGGGCAAAAGCGTCGGCGGCCGTTTCCGGCGTGCGAAAAGCCGGAACGTGGGCCTGGGCCAAGCGGCCGCGCAGCCGCCGCATCGACGCGTCGCCCATCAGGCAGACGACGAGGGGTTTGCGGCGCTGCGGTACGAGCTCGATGAGAATATCGGCGAAGGCTTCGAGGTCGCTGGCGGGATCGGGCGTGAGCATGACCAGCAGGGCATCCACGCCGGGATCGTCGAGCATGCGTTCGATGGCTAGGCGAAAGTTTGCGGGTGCCAGCGGCGCCGGCTCGATCACTGGATTGGCGCGGCTGGCATGAGACGAGAGCAACCCGCTCAAGTGCTCGCGGGTTTCGGCCGACAAGGTGGCCAAGTGCAGAGCCTGGGACACGGCCAGCCCATCGAGCACGAGGTCTACCGGACCTTGGCCGTTGGCCAGCAGCGCCAGCCGCGAGCCGCGCGGCCGATGGCGCTGGCCCAGCGCCTTCAGGGTGGAGAACAATTGCAGGAAAAAGCGTACGCGCAGCGCGCCCGCGCGCCGCAGGGCGGCATCGAACACCGGGTCGGGCGCCGCCTCGGCGCCCGGCAGCGCGGGCAGGCGGCGGCCGGCCTTGAGCACGACCACCGGCTTGACCCGCGCCGCGCCGCGCATGGCACTCATGAATGGACGAGCGGGCCCGGGGTCGTCGAGGTAGAGGGCGATGCTGTCGGTGTGCGGATCGAAGGCGAAAAAGTCCAGGAGGTCGTCCACTCCGACGGTGGCCGAATCGCCCAGCGAAACGACCGCGGAGAAGGCCATGCGGGTGTCGTCGGCCCAGTCCATGACGGCGGCGGTGAGAGCTTCCGACTGGACGATGATCGCCACCCGGCCACGAGCCGCCAGCGAGGGATGGCGGCTCGCGTTCAGGCCGCCGGGCGGGCGCTGAACGCCGAAGCTGCGTGGCCCGAGCAGCCAGCAATCGTGTTCGCGGGCCCACTCGCGCAGGTCGAGGCCGGCCGGCGCCAGGGCATGCACGATCACGGCTCTGGGCCGCCAGCGGGCCAGTAGGCGCAGGGCAGCGGGCAGTTCATCGGGCGCCACCGCCACCTGGGCCAGGTCGGGACGCTGGCCGGGCTCGACGCCGGCCAGTTGCGTGCCGTGGGTGGCCGGGTCGTGCAAGACGACATGGGTGATGCGGCCGGCCAGACGGACCGGAGGCGCCACCAGCGGGGCAGCGTGGCGACTGGTCAGGATGACCAGGGAGCGAGAGTCGAGCAGCGGGGCGAGGGAAGGCCGGGGCATGGCGTATCGGGACTGGAAAGCCGAGCGAGTCGGCAAAAAACGCGGCTCGCGTTATCCTATGGCTCCATCCTTTCATAGTCATGGTCCGGTTTCAATCGGTTATCCAGCCGGCGCTTGCCCCTTTTCGGGGTCCAACCGGACTTGCCGGCAGCATCCAAGGAGTCCAAACATGTCAAGAAATCTCTCCCTGCGTTTTGCTTCCATCGCTGCGGCGGGCCTCGTGCTGGCTGGTTGCGCCACTACCTCCGGCCAGCAAGGCCAAACCGCCATCGGCGCGGGCGCGGGCGCAGCCCTCGGCGCCGGCCTGGGCGCCCTGATCGGCGATAGCAGCAAAGCCGCGCTCATCGGCGCCGGCATCGGCGCGGTGGCCGGCGGCGTGACCGGGTACAACTGGGATCGCATCAAAGGCCAGGTCGAAGGCGCCGGTGCCAGCGATATGGGCGTCGATGTGAGCGAACAGCCCGACGGCTCGCTCAAGGTCAACCTGCCCAGCACCGTCACCTTCGCCACCGATAGCTACACGCTCAAGCCCGATCTCTACCCCGTCCTCAACGCGGTGGCGCGCTCGCTGAACGAAAACCCGTCGCTGCGCGCCCACATCGTCGGCCACACCGACAGCACCGGCCAGGCCGCCTATAACCAGACCCTGTCGCAAAACCGCGCCGGCAGCGTCGTCAGCTACCTCGAGCGCCAGGGCGTGGCCGCCGGCCGTCTCACCGCCGAGGGCCGTGGCGCCTCCGATCCGGTCGCCAGCAACGCCACGTCGCAAGGCCGGGCCGAGAATCGCCGGGTCGAGATTTATCTCTACCGCCCCCAGCAATAACAAATCGGTTTGGCGGGAGAGGCCGGCGTTGCGTATCAGCCACTCTGAAAGCCGGCCTGGGTCCCCGCCTTCGGTCTGCGGGCCACTCCGCGAAGCGGCATGAATCTGCGGCAAATGGAAGTCTTTCGCGCCGTGATGCTCACCGGGACGGTGGCCGGCGCGGCTCAACTGCTGCATGTGTCGCAGCCGGGGGTGAGCAAAGTCCTGGCCGCCGCGGAAGCGCGTCTCCGCGTGCCGCTATTCGTGCGCAGCCGCGGCAGGCTGGTGCCCACCTCCGCGGCGCACCAGCTCTATGCCGAGATCGGCAGCGCCTGGACGCATATCGAACGTGTTCGCCAAGTGGCTCGCGACCTCGGTGTCCAGGGCCGGAGGCGGCTCTTCATCATGGCTTCGCCCAGTCTGGGCGCTTGTGTCATGCCCAAGGCCATCAGCCTGTTGACGCAGCGTTGGCCCGATAGCCGGGTAAGGCTGGAACTCACGATTCCCAAACTGCTGATCGACGATTTGGTCGAGCAGAACGACAATGCCGTGGGAGCGGCGCTGTTCGACGTGCAGCACCCTTGGCTGGAGGTGCTGCACCGGTATCAATACGGGATGGTGTGCGTGATGCCCGAAGGCCACCCTCTGAGCCGCCTCGATAGCGTCCAGCCCGCCGATCTCCTGGGGCACAAGATCATCGCCTATCCGGCCGAGCCCGCGTATCGGGTGAGCGACGCCATGATCTACGGCGATCTCGCCGACGAGATGGACATTGCCGTGGAGGTGCGCTCGGGCCAGAGCGCATGCGCGCTCAGCCTGATGGGCGCCGGCGTCGCCGTGGTGGAGGCGATCGTCGTGGCCGATGCGCTGTTTCCTTCCCTGGTGGTGCGCCCCTTCGCGACCTCCGCGCGTTTCGAGGTGCAACTGGTGCAGAATCGGCGTAGCCCGCTCGCCGAGCTCGGCCAGGCTTTCTGCGAGACTTTCGACCAGGCCTGGCACGCCTTCGGCCTGCCGGCCTGAGGAGGGCGGCGACGGGCTCGCCGCCACGCGCGGATCGTCAGGACAAAGGCGAGAAGTCCGTGGGCTTGAGAATACTGGACTGCAGATCCACTACGGCGTCCAGTTCCCGATTGCGCTTCGAGAACGACTGCCAGCGGAGGTCGCCGGCAAGTCGCGCACGCCGCTCGGCGCGGTCGTCCAGGCTGGCGTAGGCCCACAAATGGACGACTTGATTGAGATGTCCGAACTCAGTGGTGAAAAAGCCCACCAATTGGCCAAGCAGTTCCTGCTGCACCGGCAGCCCCTCCGATCGGTAGAGCGCCAGCCAGTCGCCGGCGAGCAGGGGTCGCAGGGTGTAGGTACGAAGCTCATAAATCATACAAATTCTCCAGAGGTGGAAGGCGGCGGTGCGGAGACGGTCTGGCCGAGGGGCCGGAGTTCGTCACGCCGGGCGGCGTGGCGCCCCGCCAGATATCCGAAAGTGAGCGCCGGGCCCAAGGTAATGCCGGGCCCGGGGTAAGTGCCATTCATGATGGAATGCATGTCGTTGCCCGCGGCGTAGAGCCCGGGAACCGGCTCGCCGCGTGCATCCAGCACGCGGGCGTTAGCGTCGGTGCGCATGCCGGCGGCCGACCCCAGGTCGCCGGTATGCAGGCGTACGGCATAGAAGGGCGGCGCCTCCAGCGCGGCGAGGCAGGGATGGACGGGATGGCCGGGATCTCCCTGGGCGCGGTTGTAGCTGCTGTCGCCCTTGCCAAAGTCCGGGTCCCGGCCTTCCCTGGCATGAGCGTTGTACCGGGCGACGGTGCCGGCCAGCGTGGCGGGATCGACGCCCATCTGCGTTGCCAGCGCTTCCAGGCTGTCGGCGCGCAAGAGGTAGCCGGCGCGTATCAAAGCCTGGTTGCCGGCGGGCGCCGGCCGGGCGAGCCCCAGGCCATAAGCGGCCAGCGCCCGGCTGTCGCACAGGAGATGGCATGGCGAGCGCCGTGTCGGATCGGCCAGCATGGCGGTCACGAAGCGATGGTAGGAGTCCGCTTCGTTGACGAAGCGCCGGCCCTGGCGATCCACCGCGATCATGCCGGGCTTGGCGCGATCGGTGACCAGATGTGGGAAGGCTTCGGTGCTGCCGTCGGCACGGCGCAAGACGGACACGGGTGCCCAGTAAAAACGACTGGCCAGGCCGGAGCCGATCGCGGCGCCCGCGGCCTCGCCCAGGCGGAGACCGTCGCCGGTGCTGCCGGCCGGGGTCATGCTGCGATGATCGTCGCCGGTGCCGGGCCGCTGCGCCGGCGCTTCGGGGCTGGCGCCGAACCCGCCGGTGGCCAGCACTACGCCTCGCCGAGCGGAAAGTTGCACAAGCCGGCCCTCGTGCAGGATCCGCGCTCCGGTGACGACACCATCCTCTACGAGAAGACCGTCGACGGCGGCATGGCGCCACAGGGGGATATTGCGCTGGCGGGTCGAGGCCAGCAGGCGCGCCATCAAAGCATTGCCGACCGTGAGGCGGGTGCCCCGGGCATGGCGCAGCCGATCGCGCGCATAGCGCGTCAATAGGCCCAGGCAATGCCGCAGGGAACGCCAGGAGCGGCGGGCGTCCAGGAAATGCTGGACGTCCACGCGGTTGACCATCATGCCGCCGAACAGCAGCATGCTGGCGGGTGGGGGGCGCAGATGTTCGAACAGCGGGCCCAGCGCACGGCCATCATAGGTCTCGACTTCCAGAACGCGTCCGCCGTCGGAGGCGCCCGCCAGTTCGCCGTGGTAGTCGGGAGAGTGCGGCCGCACCCGCAACCGCAATTCCGTATGGCTCTCCAGGAAAGCCAGGGCCTCGGCGCCATGAGTCAGATATGCCTCGATCAGTGCAGCGTCGTAGTCCGGACCGATGACTTGCTCCAGATACGTACGGGCAGCGGCGAGATCGCTGTCCAATCCGGCGGCTCGTGCCTGCCGGTTGCCGGGAATCCAGATCGCGCCACCGGAAATCGCCGACGCGCCGCCGAACAGGCCGGTTTTCTCGACCACCAGCACCTCGAGGCCCTGTTCGCGGGCGGTGAGCGCGGCGGCGAGGCCTCCCGCTCCCGAGCCGATGACGAGCAGATCGGTGTGATAGTCGGTACTCATGGTACTACTCTCCAGTTACCGGGCGAATTCCTCCCTGAGGAAGGGTTTGCCTCCGGCGGAGCGCTACCGGGCGCGCTTGGGTCGGCCGAGACCCCTGCGCCCCATTCCCGCATCGCGCCGCCCAAAACCTTAAGCTCGCAACTGTGGGTTGATACGAGATGTCTCATAGCAGAGCGTCCTGGGCGAGGAGTGCGGCACGAACGCGGCCGAGCTCGGCGGTGCCGTTTTCCGCGGCGGTGGCGGCTAGGACGCCGGCGGCATGGCCGGTCGCGAATGCCGTGCCCATGACGCGCACCGAACTGTAGGCCTGCGGGTCGCTGCCAACCACGCGGCCGGCGAGATAAAGATTGTCGATGGCCTGGGCGCGCAGGGCGTCGGCGGGAATATCGAAGTAGCCTTCGCCGCCGAGCGGTGCGAAGGTTGCCTGGCCCGGCGCCGCATGATGTTCGATGGGCCAGCTGGCGCGGCCCAGGCCGTCCGCCAGGCGGCGGCCGGCCAGCGCGTCGGCGCCGCGCAGATCCTCGCGGGAGATCGGTCGCCGGGTTTCGCGCAGACCCAACTGCGGTCCGGTGGCCAGCAGTACCGCGGACTCGAAACCGGCCTGGGTGCGCAGAATATCCAGAGCGCGGTGGACGCGCTCGCGGCCCAGACGTTCGGCGCGAGCCAAGTCCTGGCCATGAAGGCCGTCGGTCACGAGATCGATCGCCGTCCACCACCACTGGCCGGGCCAAGGCAATGGAATCAGCACACCGCCGTCGCGGCGAGTGATGGCGGGCGAGGCGCCGGCGTCCAGCCGGCGGATGGCGTCGCTCAGTGCTTCGCGGTCGATGCGGGCGTCGGCGGCGACGCCGCCCAGCCGGGCCGGATAGGAGGCGGGCTGCACCGTGCCGGCATGCACGGCGGGATTGAGAGCCGCGCCGGCGCGGGCCGCCAGCGTGGCCTCGCCCGAGGCGTCGACCCAGGCGCTGGCGGTGACGCGGTGCAAACCGGCGGCATCGGCCAGGACGGCCCCGGTCATGCCATTGCCTTCGCGGCGGGCGTCGATGAGTTGGCAATGCAGCCGTACCTCGGCACCGCTTGCCGAGATCAGGCGATCGGTGGCCAATTTCACCGCTTCGGGATCGCTCATCACGATCCAGTTGCCGTTGCGCGAGAGACGCGGCTCTACGGGTTGGCCGATGGCGCGCAGTCCGGCCAGCAGGGCGGCGCCGACTCCCTCGACGGCAGGAACGGGCCGGGGGCCGGGCAAGTAGAAGCCGCAGTAGGCGAGCACCAAAGCATTGGTGGCCGCGCCGCCCAGGAAGCCATAGCGCTCCACCAGCAAGGTGCGCGCGCCGCAGCGGGCCGCGCCGGAGGCGGCGGCAATCCCCGCGGAGCCGCCGCCGATCACGATAACGTCGTAGTGATCCGTCATGGCATTACGCACCGTTCGCCAGACCCAGGTGGCCGGCGAGCAACTCGCGCTGCGCGCTCGCCATCTCGGGGCCGCTTTGAATCCGGCAACCGCGCAGGCGTGCATACGCCAGCAGCGGCGTCTCGGCTGGCGCCGTGACGACATCGGCCACCAGCGCGGCGGACGCCAAGGTATCCAGGAGTTCGGCAGGCAAGGGCAGGCTGGCGTGGCCGGCCATGCCGGCGGGCGTGGCATTGACCACCAGATCGAAGGCCGCCAGGCTTTTCGGCTCGGCCAGGCAGCGCACGCCGAAGGCGGCGGCCAGATGACTCGACAGGGCGTCCGCCCGGCCGGGCGCGGCATCGATCAGGGCCAGGCCGGCGAGTCCTTCTTCGCACAGGGCATGCGCGATGGCGCTGCCGACGCCACCGGCTCCCACGACCAAGGCCCGCCGTCCGCTTGGCGCGAAGCCGTGAGACGCGGCGGCCGCCAGAAAGCCCAGGCCATCCACGATGTCGCCCTCCAGCCGCCCATCCGCATGGCGGCGGACGACGTTGACCGAGCGCAGAGCCCGCGAGCGGGCCGATACCGCATCGAGCAGCGGCACGATGCTTTGTTTGTAGGGAATGGTGACGACGAAGCCGTCCAGATTGTGCAGTCCGCGCGCCGTATCGACGAAGCTCCGCAAGGCGTCGGGCGCGAGGTCGAGCGCCACCATGGCCGTATCGCGGCCGGTGGCGGCGAACCACGAATTGAAGTTCTCGGGGGACTTCACCTGCGCAATGGGCTGGCCGACGATGGCGACCAGACGCGTGGTGCCGGTGATCATGGGTGGGCTCCTGATGAAGGGGTGAAAGCGTCCGGGGCCAGGATGCGCAAGAGGCGGGCCAACAGGCGCTGGCCCGCTTGGCCGCCCGTCGCCAGCACGGATTCCGGACGAAACAACAGGCCGATGACGGGGAGCGAGCGATGGCGGAAGGCAAGCAGGGTGCCTGCGCCGTCGGTGGCGAGCACGGTCAGCTCGGCGGGGGCATCGGCGGCGGCGAAACGGCGTGCCGGATAATCACCGGCCAGGAAGGGGCCGAAGTCCGCCAGAGGAGTGTCGTGGCAGGGATGAACGGTGATGCCGAGGCCGGGCTGCAGCAGTCCGGCCGAGGGCTCCTCCGCCCAGCCCCATGACGCCAGCGCGGCCTCGGCGGCGGCGCCCAACAGCAGGGTAGGCAAGTCCCCGCCGCTGCCGAAGGACGGGTTCCGGTCGATGGGGAGCCCTTCACCGGCGCGCATCCGGGTCAGCACGCGTATCGCGGCGCGCGGATGCTGCTTGAGGAACGCCAACCCGCCCATCTCGTATTCCACGACCTCCGCGCCGCAACGGGCGAGCAGGCCCGCCGTGATCGGCTGGAGGGGATCGTTGCCGCCCTCCAGGTAAACCCGTGGCGCGCACGGTGTCGCCGTTTCCGGGGCGCCCCGCACAGCGGTCGTAGCGCCATCCGGTATGGCGCCAGCGGCTGGGTCGCCGTCCGGCTCGCTGGCTGGCGCGAGTGGCGAGGCCTGATCCAGCAACGACAGCAGGGAGGCGGCCTTGATCCGCGTTTCTTCCTCTTCCTCGGCTGGATCGGAACCTCCCACGAGCAGGCTGCCGGTGCGGATTTCCACCATGTCGCCACGTATCCAGGCGGGCCGCATGATGGTCCCTATCCGCAGGCTGCCGTCCACGCCGATACGGCCGACAGCGCCGGTGTACCAGCCGCGCGGGCTGGCTTCAGCGGCGGCGATCAGAGCCAGCGCGCTGCGCTTGGGGACGCCGGTCGAGGTGGCGGTGGCCGAGGTGGCCAGCAGCACGTCGAGCCAGTCGGCCCCGGCCGCCAGCCGGCCGCCAATGTGCGCCATTTCGTGGATCAGCGCCTGAAAATGATGAACCCGGCGGTACGCCAGCACGGCCACGCTGGCCGGATCACAGAGCCGATAGAGGCGTGCCAGATGCTCGTCGGTGCCCAGCGCCAGGGCCGCGCCTTCTTTCTCCGAGTGCAGCAGCGCCATGGCGTGGCTGGCGTCGGCCAAGGCGTCGGCCCCCCGTGGGGCGGTGCCGCACACCGGCGCGATGTCCAGCCCGCCGGCCTCCAGGCGGGCCTGCATGCAGGGAGAGGCCCCCATCAAGTACTCCCCGGCACCGAAATGGACACAGTACATTTCGGGCATCGGATAGCGTCGGCGCAGTTGGGCGAAGGCTTCCGCCGCGCTGCCCGACCATCGCCGGCGGAAGGCTTGCGACAACGCGACGGAAAGCACGTCGCCGCGCGCGAGGGCATCCAGTGCCTGTGCGACGCGATGGGCATAAGCTCCTTGGGGAAAATCATCCGCCGCGGGCGGTGCTTCGACCGCTCCGGCCACGGCGCCATGGGCCGCGAAGGCCGCCGCGTCTCCGCCGGTATCGGATGTATCCTCCAGCAGAAAACGCACCGACCGGACGACGGGACCCCGTATCGTCAGGAAGGACAGCGGCAGGTAGAGCACGGCCCTGGCCGCGGCGGGGTCGGCGCCGCTGCCGCCCTCCAGCCGCCAATAGTCGGCGTTCCAGCAGCCGAACAAGGACAGGCCACGGGTCTCTCCCGAGAATTGTGCCAACAGAGTGCGCAGCAAGGCCGCGGCGGGATGGTGGCCGTCGCCGGAGGGATCCCAGCGCGGCAGGTCGGGCAGGAAGGCGCCGTCGGGGCGCCAGGCGCCGGGCAGGCCCCGGCTCCAATGGCGAACGACGGCGGCTCCCGCGGCGTCCAAGGGCTGCAAAGCCAGGGTGCCGGCCGCCAGTGTCAGGCGTACCGCGGGGTCGACGAACACGTGCGCCTCATGCTGGAACACGGGGTCGCTGGCGTAGTCGCTGCCGTAGTACATGCCCGGCCGGGAATCCAGGGCCCGCAGATGGTCGGCGACGGCTTCAGGCCCGGCATCGTCTTCCAGCCGGCGCAGCCGTAGCTGGCCGGCGGCCGCCGGCTCGGGGGGCGTCACGGGACTTCTCCGTTCCATGCCGCCGGCCTCAATCCACCTTGGCGCCGGAGGAGCGCACCACTTCGCCCCAACGCTCGGTTTCCCGCTTCAAATAATCCTGGGTTTCGGCCACCGAGATCGGGCGCGGCTGCGTGCCGGTACGCGCGAATGCCTCGACGACTTCGGGGGAGCGCAGCGCTTCGTTCACGGCCTCGTTCAGGCGCGTCACCACCGGTTCGGGAGTGCCGGCCGGCGCGACGACGGCGATCCATGCCGAGAACACCAGATCGGGAAAGCCGGCCTCGGCGGCGGTGGGGACTTCCGGCAAACCGGGTTCGCGCTCGGCGGTGGTGACCAGCAGCGGCCGGACGCGTCCGGCCTGCAGGGGCGGCGTGCTGTTGACCAGCGTATCCAGCATGACCGGCACCTGTCCGCCCATCACGTCGGTGACAGCTGGCGCGACGCCGCGATATGGCACATGCGTCATCGGCACTCCGGCGAGATCGGTGAACCAATGCATGCCCAGATGGCTGACCGTGCCATTGCCGCCGGACGCGTAGGCCAGGCCTTGTGGCTGGCGTGCCTGTTCCACCAGTCCGGCCACGTCCTGGAACGGTGCGGCGGGAGAGGCGATCATGACGAACGGCACCTCGCCCAGCAGCGCCACGGCGCGCATGCCGGCGGGGTCGAAGGGCAGCGAGCCGTACAACGCCGGATTGACGGCAAAGCTGTTGCCGACCACGCCCAGGGTGTAGCCGTCTGGCTCCGCCTGGGCAACCTGGGCGGTGCCGATATTGCCGCCCGCGCCTGGCCGGTTCTCGACAATGATGTTCTGGCCCAGGATGGCCGAGGTCTGGTTGGCGACGATGCGCGCGATGCTGTCGGTGGTGCCGCCCGGCGGAAATGGCACGATGAAGCGCAGCGGCTTGTCCGGGAAGGTCTGGGCGGCGGCCTGAGTCGCCAGGGTGAGCAGGCTCGCGCCCAGAAGGACGCGCAAGGACGGGCGATGGAACATGGGAATCTCCGTAAAAGGGTGTTCTGACGGGCCCTTCGGGGCGCTCGACACCGGTTGGACTGGGGACTATAGTGGCCCGGCAGCCATGCAATCCAATACCTATGCATGGCTCTTCCATAACCTCAGGTTAAGGGCGGCGGCGGCCGTCCCGCGGTTGTTTGCAACTCGACAAAACATCGGAGAGATTTTTATGCGTGTCTTCCAGAGCTACACGGAGCTGGAACCCCTGGTCGGCCAGGAGATCGGCGTCAGCGACTGGATCCACATCGACCAGGCCCGCGTCAACGGGTTTGCCGAAGTGACCGGCGACCATCAATGGATCCATACCGATCCCGAACGGGCCGCGAAAGGCCCCTTCGGCGGCACCATTGCCCACGGCTACCTGACTTTGTCGCTGCTGCCCGCGCTGGGCGCCACCGCCTATCGCATCGACGGCGGCCGCATGGCCGTCAACTACGGGCTCGACAAAGTGCGTTTTCCAGCCCCGGTGCCGGTAGGCAGCCGCGTGCGCGCCGTCTTCACGCTCAAGGAGTACAAGAAGCTGCCGGACGACGGCGCGCAGCTCACCGTGGTCGCCACCATCGAACGCGAGGGCGGCGAGCGCCCGGTCTGCGTGGCGGAAACCCTCACGCGGCGGTATTGATGGCACAGCTCATCATGGCGAGCATCGGCTTCCCGAGGGTTTGATCAAGGCTTGTTGAGCTCGTCTGGTGCGCCATGCCTGCGAGTCGCTGGAATACCATTCAGTCCCTATCGGCATCGCGCCGGTAGGGGCTTTTTAATTCAATCAGCAGGCTGCCGCTTGAACGATGCGCCCCTCGGCTCGCGTCCGTGAGCCGCTTACAATAATGCCATGAGCACCCACACCAACGACGCGCCCGCCGTGCGCACCCGGTTCGCGCCTTCGCCCACCGGCTTTCTCCATCTCGGTGGAGCCCGGACCGCCCTGTTCTCATGGGCTTTCGCCCGCCATTTCGGCGGCACCTTCGTGCTTCGCATCGAAGATACCGACGTCGAACGCTCCACACCGGAGGCCGTGCAGGCCATCCTCGACGGCATGGCCTGGCTGGGCTTCGCACCCGACGAAGGCCCGTTCTACCAGATGCAGCGGATGGATCGCTATCGCGAGGTCATCGCGCAGATGCTGGCCAGTGGCCAGGCTTATCACTGCTATAGCTCGCCGGAAGAAATCGACGCGATGCGCGAGCGCGCCCGCGCGGCGGGGCTCAAGCCGCGCTACGACGGCACCTGGCGGCCCGAGCCCGGCAAGGAACTGCCGCAGCCGCCCGAGGGCCGCCGGCCCGTGGTGCGTTTCCGCAATCCGGCCGATGGCGTGGTGAGCTGGGACGATCTCGTCAAGGGTACGATCAGCTTCGCCAACACCGAGCTCGACGACCTGATCATCGCCCGGCCCGATGGCACGCCCACCTACAACTTCTGCGTGGTGGTCGACGACTGGGACATGCGCATCACCCACGTGATCCGCGGCGACGACCACGTCAACAATACGCCGCGGCAGATCAACATCCTGCGCGCGCTGGGCGCCGAGCCGCCGCGCTACGGGCATGTGCCGATGATTCTGGGTCCCGATGGCGAAAAGCTCTCCAAGCGCCACGGCGCGGTCAGCGTCATGCAGTACGACGATCAGGGTTATCTGCCGGAAGCCATGGTCAACTACCTGGCGCGCCTGGGCTGGAGCCATGGCGACGACGAGCTCTTCAGCCGCGAGCAACTGATCGGGTGGTTCGACGGCAGCCATCTGGCCAAGTCCGCCGCCCAATGGGATCCTAAAAAGCTGAACTGGGTGAATGCCCACTATCTTCGCCAACTGACACCTGAACAACTGGGGCCGCGGGTAGCGAGCCGGATCCAGCGCCGTGGCGGCCAACTGGAGCAGGGCCCCGCATTGCCCGACGTGCTGGCTCTGCTGGCCCCGCGCGCCGAAACACTGGAGCAGTTGGCCGATGACGCGATGCTGTTCTACGCGCCTTTCGACCCGGCCGCGGTGGATCCCGCACTACGGGAACAGCACCTGGGCGACGGGGTGCGCGTCGTGCTGCGCGATTTCGCGCGCCAGGCGGACGAGCTTCCGGACTGGACGGCTGAACATCTGGGCGCCCTGATGAAATCCCTGCTCAAGCAACACCAGATCAAAATGCCGCAACTGGGCATTCCTCTGCGCGTGGCGGTTACCGGCCGGGCCCAGACCCCGGCCATCGACGCGGTGCTGGCGTTGCTCGGAAAACACACTGTGCTGTCTCGCTTGCACGCGATTTAATTTTGGTGCATAATCTCGTTTCTTCGCAGTGCGCGACGAACAGCAACGGGGGTATAGCTCAGCTGGGAGAGCGCTTGCATGGCATGCAAGAGGTCAGCGGTTCGATCCCGCTTACCTCCACCAAAAAGCCTGATTCAGGCTGGTTCGATGCGCTGGCGAAGTTTGTTTTATGTCCTGTCCCCTTCGTCTAGAGGCCTAGGACACCACCCTTTCACGGTGGGTACAGGGGTTCGAATCCCCTAGGGGACGCCAGTTTAATCCCAGTTGCTGGGCGAGAGATTCTGTAGTAAACAATTCCTCGCGCGGCAGTTGGGTCTAGCTCGATGCGTTCAACAAGGCTGCCAATGGCGGCCTTTGTTGTTTCTACGTTACCAGAAAGCAAACTGGTTTGAATTTCTTCAAATAGGCTTGAGAGCAAGCGGCGAACATCGTCAAGTGTGATGGCTGACGCTGCTTGATGCTGATCGAGTTCATCTTTCAGCCGTTTTATCTCGACTGCGAGTGATTTGCGCTCCATGTCGTAAGCAGACAACGTGCGCTGGACCGGTGCCAGTACATCAGACTCCATGTCAGGCATCATCCTGACCAGGCCTTCGATCCGTTGATTGAGCGTGGCGTGGCGCCTCTCCAGGCCGCTTAGCTTGCGGCCATCGACAGCCGGCTGAGTCGTTAGGGTGTGCATGAGTCGCTGTGCGACCGTCTCGTTCTTCAGGTCGGCCTCAATGCAGCTCAGAACTGCTTGGTCAACGACATGAGCGCGAACTCGCTTGCCTTTACCCAGTCGGTACATGGGCACATCGCTTCGGTAGTCCCAGTCCCCGCTCCACATGGTGCCGTCTTCAGTGAAGAGCAAGCCAGTCAACAGGTAGTTGTGGCTGCGTTTGCTCGTGCGCTCCTGGCGCTTATCAGCAAGACGGGTCAGGATCGTTTCGGCTTCATCTTCTGAGATCAGGGGTGTGTGGGTGTCACGGGTGATCACCCACTCAGCCCGTGGGCGACGCCTTTCCCGTTCGGCCTGGAGACCTTTCTCATTGTGGACATTCCAGACTGTGTGACCAGCATAGGTAAGCGCCTGCCATTCCAGGCCGTTTAGGCTTGCAACCGGCCAGTCTACCTCGGCCAGCTTCAGGGCCGCAGCGCGCCTCAGGCCCGCTGCGCGTGCCGAAAGGTAGGCGGCTACCTTCGGGGCCTCTTCATCGGGCTCCAGGCGCGATTTCAGCACCGGAGAGCCCTCTCGAATGGCTCCGGTCGTCTCGTAAGTGAGTCGATAACCCCTTGGCGCCCTCCCGCCAGCTCGCCAGCCTTGCCTAACGTTCTCGGCCATGCCGGCTAGCCCTTTGGCTTTGCTGGTAAGGCTGTGCCATTCATCCAGTGCTTGCAAGATGGACTTCAGAAGCATGCTGGTAATGGCGTCCGTCTCGGGGACGTTCTTGTAAATAATCTGAACGCGCCTTTTCTCGCATTCGTGCTCAAAAAACAGGGCGAGTTGGCGGCGCCTGGCGATGCGAGACGTATCGAGGGTGAGTACCCAGGTCCAGCCCCGGCTGCTCTCCTTGATGTCATACAAAAGGCATTGAAAAGCTGGGCGATCCTCGTCGGAGCCTGACTCAACCGCGTCGACGTACTCGTTCACGATATCGAGCCTACGATCGGTGGCCAAGCTCTGTAACGCGCGCCTCTGGGCATCAATCGAAACATCCGCTCGGTCTTTACTCGACCTCAGATATAGCACGGCTTGATTGCTCTCGGTCGTCATGGGATTCGTAAGTGCGGAGGGTCTGCGGATTTCGATCTAGGTGAGATCGAAGTAGCTTCGCGAAACCGTGGATATTCAGTTCAGAAGGGTCAAAGGGTTCACTTCGACAAACTACTCGGACTGCTTTCATTGAGCTTGGTGGCTTGATCGACGATCAACGCCGCTTGAATCATAGAAAAGTGAGCGGGGCTCTGTCAAAAATAAAAGGTAATGAATTGTTTTCGAATCGATCGATTCTTCTGTGTAAAAATTACCTAACTGAATTTCTGAAATCTCTCTGCTCCCTTATTTCATTCAATAGTTCGTTGAATTTATTAGAAACTGAAAATTCAATTTGATCGATAATTAATTGGCGAATAGATTGCAATTCATCGAGGTGGGAGATTCGAAGTTCAACCGATCGACGGATAAACTCGGACTCATCGATTCCTTCAATAGCCGATCTCTGCTCGATTGCTATCTTGGTCTGCCTTGTTACGCGGGCCTTGATCGTGGCTGTCTTTGAGTCTGACATTGGCTTCTCGCATCGCAAAATCGCCTGAAACCTATTCAAGCGAATTTGGGATGCGCCCGATACCGATAGTATCGATCCAGGCGACTTGTTTCAGTGTTAAACGCGCCCAGGTGGCTCCTTTGTTCTCCGAGCCGGTTCACGATAAGGCGTTTCAGAATCGCAAACTGACGCGATCTTCTAACCTTAATTCGGTTGTTTCCTCTTTGCCTAGGCGCTGCATCCGCATACCACCCCTGCGTTGCTACGGGGCTGTGCATCAGCCAGTTAAGTGGTGGCTGCACCAGTGAAAAACCCTTGAGATTCTGGGGACTTTGCCTGGTGGCACAGGACCAGTTGACGCCGTGCTGCACGTGTTGTGCTACGTAACCCCCTGGGTTACTTCGGCTGTGTCTGGCTTTTCCATGGATTTCTTCAGCTCCATGGGACCCGTCTGTCTAGTGTGCGGGCAGCACGGCTGCGCGGCTACTCCCCGATATGGGTTTCCCGCTGTATACGTGCAAATTACTAAATTTTTAATGAGCAAGTTACGGAATCCATTGTAATAAATGGTATTAAGGAATGCAAGCAAAAATTTTATCTTCCGGGAGTTTTGTTTGATCCATCATCATGCTTTTGAGGTTTAAGTCATGTTGTGACGAAAAGATTAAAACCTGGGAGACAGTGGTGGTCGGACTTTGCTGCTGTCATTGTGTCACACCGTTCTCGGATTCCAGGGCGGCGCGCCTGCGGCGCTTGCGGCAAAGCCGTCTTCGACCCTGGAGTCCTGCGCTGCGGCGTGCCTCTTTGGCAGCAGGCAATTCCGCCTGCTACATGGAGACCGTCATGACTCAGCTGCCGCTTAACTTGAAATCAAGGGATTCCCGTTGGGTGTGCCGTGATGATCTATCAACATACTCAGACGATGTCGTCATTCGTGAAGCCCTGGCGCGTGTAGCGAAACGGTTTCAGCCTGGCATTCTCTTGTCTTCGCCTATGAAGCTGCAGGAATACTTGTCGCTGAAGCTTTCTCTGCTTGAGTACGAGGTCTTCTATGTCATCTATCTGGACAATCACTTGCGGTTGATTGAAATGACAGAGTTGTTTCGTGGCACCCTGAATCAGGCGGCAGTCTACCCACGCGAGGTGGTCAAAGAGGCGTTGCTGCGGAATGCGGCGAGCATCGTGGTTGTGCATAACCACCCGAGCGGGGTCTCTGATCCGAGTAATGCGGATCTTCACCTGACTCGTGAGTTGAAGAAGGCGTTGCAATTGATCGACGTTAGGCTGCTAGACCACTTTATCGTGGCAGGTACCGAGGTTCGCTCGCTCGCCGCTGAAGGCTTGTTCTGATGCGGCGGCCACGCAGCCTGGTTCGCCGGGCCGTGTGGCCTTTTCTTGCGCTGCTGCAGCACTTTGGCGGCGCAAGTTTCGCATGCGAAACACCGGGCATAGGCGGGCGTGCTGAGCGCCCGAGCTGGTGGGGCGAGAGAAGGGAGTGCAAGTGGTTTCGCATGCGAAACCGAACGGAGCGTGCTCGTGGTCCACGACAGGGCTTGAAGTGCAGCGCGTCCGTGGCAACGCTACCGATGGTTGGCCAACGCTGTATAGACTGCTCCGGTCGCGGGCCAGTAGGGCGACGCAAGTTTCGCATGCGAAACTTGCCGCCTGTGGCTGAGGTGCAGAGACTTCAGCTTGGTAGGTGAGGGTGGTGTCCGGTTTCGCATGCGAAACTTTCTACGGCCAGCGCCGCCAGGTACGCTAACGCCCAGACCACAAATGCGCTACCTGTCGCGTTCCCCCGCTCTGGGACAACAACGAGCATCTTTCCCATGGGTTCCTGGGGCTTCGCGTGACAAAACCTCGCGCGCGCGTAATTTACCATACGAAAAACCCGTCTGTTTCGGGCTCGGGTGCGGCAAAGAACGAATGCCAAGATCTACTTGGCTCGACTATACTGTATTTTTATACAGTTTCTAAGCCATGGATCAACCTGTCCCTCTCTCGCAGGCACCCGCCGAGTTGCTCGTGTCGTTATCGACGGTACAGTGCGGGTTCCCCAGTCCAGCCGAAGACCACCAGGCCGAACGGCTGGATGTGAGTCGACTACTCGTGCGCAACGCCGAGGCCACGTTCTTCTGTCGTGTGCGTGGGCCTTCCATGCGGGACGCCGGCATCGATGATGGCGACTATGTCATCGTTGATCGTTCCGTTCAGGCGCAGCACGGCTTGATCGTTCTGGCGGTCATCGATGGCGAGTTCACGATCAAGCGGCTGTTCAAGCGGGCGGGTCGCGTGAAGCTGTGTGCGGCCAACCCGACGTTCTCCGACATCGAGATCCGAGACGCGCAGGAGTTGGTCGTGTGGGGGGTGGTGACGTGGACGCTCAAAAAACACCTGCACGCCGTATCGCACTGATCGATGGCAACTCGTTCTATTGCTCGTGCGAGCGGGTCATGCGTCCGGCGTACGAGGGCAAGCCAATGGTTGTTCTGTCGAACAACGACGGCTGCGCGATCGCACGCACCGCCGAGGCCAAGGCCCTCGGCATCAAAATGGGCGAACCCTGGTTCAAGATCAAGCACCTGGCCGACCGTGATGGACTGATCGCCCTGTCCGCCAATTTCAGCCTCTACGGCGATCTGAGCGCCCGCATGATGTCGGTCATCGGGCAGTTCGCCCCCGTGCAGGAGATCTACTCGATCGATGAGTCGTTCCTGGATCTGACCGGGATGCGCGGAACCGGCCGGCAGCTTGGTGAGGCGATCCGGCAGCGGGTGAGGCAGTGGGTTGGCATCCCGACCTGTGTCGGGATCGGCCCTACCAAGACGCTCGCGAAGTTGGCGAATCACCTGGCCAAGAAACTCCCCCGCCTGGAGGGGGTCTGCGACCTGTCCACGCTCGACCAGGCAGGACTGATGCGGGCCATTCGGCATGTGCCGGTTGAGGATGTTTGGGGCGTGGGGCGCCGGTTATCCCCCCGGCTTCTGTCGCTTGGGATTGAAACAGCGGCAGACCTGGCCATGGCCGATCCTCGCGTCATTCGGGACGAGTTTTCCATCGTCCTGGCCAAGACGGCCCGCGAGCTGGCCGGGGAGGCCTGCATGGCCCTGGAGGATATCCCTGCCGACAAGCAACAGATCATGTGTAGCCGATCATTCGGCAGGCCTGTCTTGGAGAAGGCCGATCTCGCCCAAGCGATCTCGGTGTTCGCGACCCGGGCGGCAGAGAAGCTACGCCGGCAGGCTGGTACCACACCTGCCATTCAGGTGTTCATCCGTACCAGTCCCTTTCGGGTGGAAGATCCGCAGTACTCGGGCTCGACGGTGACTCGCATCGCTCGGCCTACCTCGAATACCGGGGACATCAATGCGGGTGCGCTGAGGGCGCTGGACAAGCTCTACCGGCCCGGCTTTCGATATGCGAAGGCCGGCATCTGTTTGCTCGACATTGCCAGTGTGGATGCCGTCGCGGCACAGGGGCAGCTTTTTGATACTCCCGCTGAGCCGGGTGTTGCCTGCGGCCGCTTGATGGCCGTTGTGGACCGCATCAATGACCGCTTCGGTCGTTCTGCGATCGCACCGGCCAGCACCTATGGTGAGAACGATGCACCGTGGCAAATGCGCCAGGAGCGCATGACCCCGGCATACACGACTGATTGGAATCAGCTCGTCGAAGTGTGGCGGTAGGCGTGGCTCGCCAACGGTTTTAACCCCTGGGCGCCTCCCCGCCAAGGCTAGGCCGGGCCGCCGTGCGTTGAACCTCTTTCGCACATCTCTTGGTGTTAAGCTGTTTAGGCGCCACAATGGCGCCTATGAAAGATAACCTGAAAAGCTGTCGGTCTGCTGCCCTAGAGCGCATCAATCTGCGGCTCTCTTCTGATGTGCTCGAAGCCATTGATGTTGAATGCTCACGCAGACCTGGCAATGTATCGCGCAATACTTGGATTACCGAAGCCGTGATGGAGCGCCTAGCGTGTCTTGCTTCGTCTTCGCGCTCGCAAGTTGAGAGGAAATGATGGCCAGTTTTTATGAGTTCTTTGCGGGGGGCGGCATGGCTCGTGCTGGCCTTGGTCCCAACTGGCAATGCCTGCTTGCCAATGACTTCAACCCGAAGAAGGCGGCTAGCTATGCCGCGAATTGGGGCACTGATCATCTTCGCGTTGGCGACGTGGCCGCGCTGACCACGGCCGACCTGCCGGCCGGCGCTGACCTGGCTTGGGCCTCGTTCCCCTGCCAAGACCTTTCCCTGGCCGGTGCAGGCGCTGGCCTCAATGGCGACCGTTCTGGCACCTTCTGGCCATTCTGGAAACTCATCAAAGCCTTGGGCGATGAAGATCGAGCACCGCACTTGGTCGTACTGGAGAACGTGTGCGGTGCCCTTAGCTCGCACGATGGCAAGGACTTTGCAGCGATCAGCTCGGCCCTGTCGAACAACGGCTATCGGTTCGGTGCCGTGATCATCAACGCCGTTCATTTCCTGCCGCAGTCCCGCCCGCGTTTGTTCATCATCGGCGTGCGCAAATCCTCGCCGATTCCCCGCACCCTGATTGCCAGCGGCCCGGAAGGGGAATGGCATCCTTCCGCGCTGGTCGAGGCTTACGGCAAGCTCTCCAAGCGTGCGCAAAGCTCTTGGGAATGGTGGCGTCTGCCAGCGCCGCCGGCCCGCACGTCGATCTTTGCCGACCTGGTGGAAGATAAGCCGCACGGCGTCACCTGGCACACGGCCGCAGAAACCAAGAAACTGCTCGACATGATGAATCCGCTCAACCTGGCAAAAGTCGAGGCTGCCAAGAAGGCAGGCGGCCGCCAGGTTGGCACGATCTACAAGCGCACCCGCGCCGATGGCCCAAACGGCGAGAAGATGCAACGCGCTGAAGTCCGTTTTGATGACGTGGCCGGTTGCCTGCGCACGCCTAGCGGCGGTTCAAGCCGTCAAACCATTATGGTGATCGAGGGCACGCGCGTTCGTTCGCGCCTGCTGTCGCCGCGTGAAGCAGCCCGCCTCATGGGCCTGCCGGATACTTACGTACTGCCCAAGAACTACAACGATGCTTATCACCTGGCCGGCGATGGTGTGGCCGTGCCGGTCGTGCGCTTCCTGGCCGAACACATACTAGAACCGCTGTTAGCGGCGATCCTTGCGGTCGAGAAGAAGGCAGCGTAATGGCAGATTTGGTAACGGCCCTTCGGGACTTCAACAAAGATCGGAAATTTAGCCGCAAAGGCCCATTGTGCGTTGCGCTGGTCGTCACGCAACACGCCCGAAAGGGCTTGCCACTTAACCCGGATGTGCTGCTGACCGAAGGTGGCGGCCAGGTTCTAGGTCTGGGTAAAGGGGCGGTGCAAGCGGTTCTGAACCGCCACGGCATTACCCGCGTTTTAGCCGCTGAAGGTGGGCGCACCAGTCGCGGAAGCATCGGCAACATGCGCGAATATGTGGCCTTCCTCAACGGCTTGGCCTCCAGCGGTGCGGTTGATCTCGATGCCGTGGAAGCGTTCTGGATTGAGCGTGTCCATGAGTTCTTTTCGGCAAAGCCCTTCAAGATTCGTTTGGACGCCTCGCGCGGCCTGCGCACACTGGTGCGTGACATGATCGCCCAAGCAGAAGAGCGGCAGCGCAACACGCCAGGAATGCAGTATGCCGGCGCGGTGCTGCAACACCTAGTAGGGGCCAAGCTCGATTGCGCCCTTGGCGTCGGCAACTTCGAGCACAACAGTTTTTCAACGTCTGACGCCCAATCGGGCCGCAATGGGGATTTCTTCATTGGCGATGTGGCTATCCATGTCACTACGGCACCCGGCGAGGCGGTCATTGGCCGTTGCCGCGACAACATCGACAACGGCCATCGGCCCATCATCGTCACGACAGCGCGAGGACTGACGGTCGCCGAAGGGCTGGCCGATAATGCAGGCCTGGGCGAACGCATCGACGTTTTCGAGGTTGAACAGTTCGTAGCCCTGAACCTCTACGAGCTGGGCAAGTTCGCGGCCGAAGGCCGGCGCGTGGCCGTGGGCGACGTGGTAACGCGCTATAACGATATCGTAGAAGAAGTCGAAACTGACCCAAGCCTGAAAATCGAATTTCGCCAATGAGCGAGACGCCGAGGCAGCCCAACAGCGCTGTCGTTAGTTAGGGGTGCAAATGCGCCAGGAGCGCATGACCCTGACACACACGACTGATTGGAATCAGCTCGTCGAAGTGTGGCGGTAGGCGTGGGTGGCCAATGGTTTTAACCCCTGGGCGTCTCCCCGCTACGGCGGGGCCGGGCCGTCGTGCATCGAGCCCGCGGGCGGTCTCGACCCCGGCAAGCGGGGCTTTCGTCCCTGACGCGTCACACTGAACCCTAAGTGCAGCGTGCTGCGCACGCCGTTCACGCCATGGCACGCACCGCCGAGAATGCTTGCCACACCCCGCGCTTCCCACATAGCAACAGGCCCTCGCGCCGATCCGGTTTCCCACAAGACGCCTCATGTGGAAAACCGGGCGCGACCGTTGCCCCAGGTGATCTGAGAGGATCACCGGCACCGGCAAAGGGGCCTGGTGATATGTGGAAAGCCGCTTCGGGCAACATCACCTACCTTCGCTTCCGGTATTTAAAGTCATGGCGGGCCATCGGCGAAAGCCCTGTTTCGCATGCGAAACAGCGTTCGAGACCATCCCCCCCAAGCATGACCGCTTTCTACGCGCCCACACCTCGGGCGCTGCGCGCTGCGCTTGCGAGTTGGAGGCCGGCAAGCCGGGCCTGGGGCGCTCGCCGCGCGGCCGTCTCGGGGATTCCGCAGCCGTGGCTCGCATCGCACCCGGTCCTGAGAGTTCGTCGCCCCAAAACGCCGACGTTACCCCTTCGCTCCTTCACTTCGCGGGCTTTCGCGGCATAAACGGCGCCCCCCGCGAGCGGGTCCCCCCATTTATTCCACGTCCCGCGCCGTTCCTTGCTGCGGGGTCTCGTGCGGCAAGGGCGACGAACTCACAGGACGGGCGGCGATAAACGCGAGGCCCAAGCTGCGGAGCCCCGATCCGAAAACCTACGAAAGGGGCTCGGAATCTTCAGTCCAGGTCAGCACAACACCACCGCGCACGGCGCATCTCTTTGAAGGAGCAACACCATGGCATCTGTCAACAAAGTCATCCTCGTCGGCAACCTCGGCCGTGACCCCGAAGTCCGTTACAGCCCCGACGGTACTGTCGTCTGCACGGTGTCGATTGCCACCACCTCGCAGTGGAAGGATAAAGCCACCGGCGAGCGTCGTGAAGAAACCGAGTGGCACCGCGTCGTGTTCTACAACCGCTTGGCCGAAATCGCTGGGGAGTACCTCAAAAAGGGCCGTTCGGTCTATGTGGAGGGGCGCCTAAAAACGAGTAAATGGCAAGACAAAGACACCAAGCAAGACCGCTACTCGACCGAGATCGTGGCCGACCAGATGCAGATGTTGGGCGGGCGAGCAGGGGACGGCGAGTCGACAGCCTCACGCCCGAGCGTAAAGCCAGCGGCAAGGCCGTCAGGAACGCCATCGGTACCCCAGGGGTTCACCGACGCAGAAGATGACATCCCGTTCTGAGTGACAACCTGGCTCACCCTGGGCGCGCGTGTCGCGCCCGTGTCTGGAGGATTCGATCATGACGATGCAACACCAACCCCTGGTTGAGAAACGATCACAGAACCCTGCCGTCAAGCGCGCGGTGATTGGCGTGCAGCGTCTGCTGCGACGAGCCGATCAGCTGGATGCGCGTGCAGCCCTTCTGTCTCATGCCGGCGATGACATTGCACGGCGGGCGGCGCTCGTGCGTGAGCAGGCCGAGCAGCTGGAGCGCATCGTGCAGCGCAAGCTCAAACGCCGCGAATAGGCGACAGTCACGCCGCTGTTCCTGAGTTTGACCGTTTACGGTCAGTGTTAATGTTCCTACAATCAGTTGGGAGATACCATGATCACCATTGCCATCGCAAACCAAAAGGGCGGAGTCGGCAAGACCACCCTGGCCCGCAATCTTGCGTTCCACTCGATCGAGCGTGGCCTGCGCACCCTTTGCGTCGATCTCGACCCGCAGAAGAACTTCACCAAGACGTTGCTAGCCCAACGGGCGCAGCATGCGGAGCTGTCGTTGCCAACAGATGCCATGTCGGCAAGTCAGCTGTTTCAGCCAGTGGTGAGTGGTGCCGACAGTGGGGTGAGGCCATTGGCGTGCGGCGGTAATGCAGCGTTGATCGCAGCTGATCGCGAGCTGGTGGATGTCGCAGCCTTGCCGCTAGAGGCGTTGACGCTGCCCCGAAAGTGGCTGGAAAGTTTGGCTGGAGCGTTCGATCTTTGCCTGATCGATACAGCGCCGACGCTGGGCAACCCGTTGTATGCGGCTTTGATCGCGGCGGATTACGTGTTGTGCCCGTGCACGGTAGATCAGGACGCGACCGACGGCTTGGCCGATCTCTTTGAGGATATCGCCCGCGTGCAGCAGCTGGGCTGGAACACCGAGCTGAAGCTGCTGGGTGTTCTGGCCAACTGCGTGAATACCCGACGGGTCTATGACCAGGTTGGTTTGCAGAGCCTTCGTGAAGGCCTGGGGGAGCTACTCATTGATTCCGTGCTCTACGAGCGTGCCGCCACCAAGGTGGCTAAGGATCGGCCGGTCTGGCGCTCCCAGCGCGGAGAAAGCCACGCCCGGGCGGCACAGGAAATGAAGGCCGTATGCGATCAGATCTTCCGGCGCACCGCGCTGCAGGGGGTCTGAGATGACGAACAACAAGCCTACCTTGCAGTTGAACCGCTTGTCGGCTGTGGCCCAGATCGCAGTGCAGCGCCCCACGATCGCAGCGGATTCGGAGATACCCCTCGACAAGATCGAGGTGCGCGATCAGGTGCGGCGCACGTTCCGTGACCTCGACAGCCTGGCTGCGAGCATTCAGGAGTCGGGGGTTATTCAACCCATCATCGTGCTGGCGGGAGAGGGTGAGCGGTACCGTCTGATCGCCGGTGAACGACGGGTTCGCGCTGCCCGAATCGCGGGCCTGGCCAAGATCCCCGCTGTGATCAAACGCAACCTCACAGATCTCGAGGTTCGGGCGTTGCAGGTGGCCGAGAACAACGACCGGGACGCTCTGACGGCCTACGACCAGGCGATGGGTGTCATCGAAGACGTGGAGCGCTTTGGCACCGAGGTTGCCGCCCGGATCTGGAACCGCAGCAAGGGCTGGGTCAGCAAGCGCGTTGCGACAGGGCGTTACGACGCTTGCCTGTTGAGTCTCTTGCGCGAGGGGCATTGCGAGGACCTGGAGACGCTGCATTGCTTGCACGAGATTCACCAGCTCTCGGAAGCCCAAGCGAGTCGCCTCATTGCGGCGTTGCAAACGGGAGTGCCGTTGTCGCGCAGCGCAGCGCGTGAACAGTTGGCAACGCTCAGGGCCTGGCAAGCGGAGCGGCAACCGGCAGCGATGGCACCAGCCACTGCAGCTACCACGGTGACGGAATCGACCGAACGCCAGGGCGATGTTCCCGGTACCTCGGGTGCCAGAGCGCAAGCGAATGAAGGCGAGCCGAAACGGCACAGCGCGCCGCGTCAGTCGTCAGTCGAAGTGGCTCCGGTGGTGGCACCGAAGCCAGATGCTGCTGAGGCAACCTCGGCAGAGGATAGGCAAGAGGTTATTTGGATGCAGTTCCTGCGTGAGATTGCGCCTGCGCTGCGCGCCGTGCCTGAGGCCCTGGTACCGGAGCTCACGACACGGTTGGCGACGTTGGTGCAAAACGTCCCCCTCAGTCTGGCCTTGCGGTTCGACAACGACAGCGAAATTTGATGATGACCCCGGGTTTCGCATGCGAAACCCGGTTCTTGGGAGAACAGGATGAATTTCAACCACCTCATGGGCAAAGTGCGGGACGCAGCCATGTCGGGAATTAACGCGATGTCGACGGGTGAAGCCCTGGCGGTAGCGCTCGTTTTGAACCGCCATGATTGGTTAGCCCAATGCGGCTACACCATGGCGCAAGCGCTGGACCGTCTCGACCCCGACACGATTCCGCTGATTCCTTGGGCGGCGAAAGTATGGGAGAAAGAGGTTGGCCAGGTGCAGCTCGAGCAGCAGACACGGTCGGAGGACAAGGCGGTAGCGGCTATCGTGGGGCAACACAGCGATGAGCCTGTGACCTTCACGGCTACGTTGGTGACCCATAGCGAAGCCCCCGGCTACCGCGATGTCGGCCTGGTGTTTGATGTCCGAGCCGTGGGCCGCGATCAGCCCGAGCGCTGGCAGCGTGTGGAGCTTCGGATTCGACCGGAAGACGGCGAGCCGATTGTGAGCCACATTCGACGAGTGCATGCGCTTGCCTGGGCACCGCCTCGGGCACGGCCTTTGGATCGCCGTCCGGGAGAGTCGCGGCCGGCGTGGATCGATCGCTGAGGGGAGGGCACGCATGACGACGGTCTTCCCCGTTGGTTTGAGTAGCAAGCGCTACTCGGCCGAGTTTCAAGAAGAGGCGCAATATGCCCGACAGTGGCAACGAGTGCTGGCCGCGGCTTATGGCAATGGCCCTATCACGTGCTTGTGTCGGGCTGCCGTCGCTGGCCAACGACAGCTGGCGATCAAACTTCGCCAGAGCACCAACCTGTACTCAGTAGCGCGATACGCGCACACAGGCCACGAGCACAACCCTGAGTGCCGCTACTACGCGGAAGAGACTGCACGCAGCGGCCGGCAGGGCTATGCCGAAGGTGTTTTGCAAGAGGATGATAAGGGTGGGTGGCGGCTGCGCCTGGATCGAGGGATCGATGCGAGGGTACGTGAGGCACCGTCGCCGGATGAACAGCCGCCCGACACGGTCCGCGCACCAGGTGCACGGCGACCGAGTGTGTCGTTGCTTGGGCTCCTCCACTTCCTTTTCTCGGAGGCCCGCATCAATGTGTGGGCGCCCAAAATGGAGGGCAAACGCAGCAGCTCTGTTGTCTGGCGGGAAGTCGTGAAGGTTGCCGAGCGCACCACGATCAGCCGGGGTGTCACCCTTGACGAGATTCTCTTGCGCCCTGCAATGCGTGAGCGGCCAGAAGCAGAGAACAATGCCAAGATCATCCGGGCGGCACGTCAGCATCAGCGCCGCCTGGTCGTGGTTGGTCAACTGGCCAAGGACAAAGGTGAGGTCACGCCTGCGAAACTCACCTTGTCGCGGCCGTTCGGTTCGCCACATCTTTGGCTGCCCCCGGCCGTTTGGGAGCGCGCACAGCGACGATTCGGGTCGACTGTTCGGAGTTGGCATCGGGGCGAGCCTGTGGTGGCCATCGCTTTGCTGGAGTTGCGTACGGTAAGGCCTGGAGACTCAGGACCAGGCGCTGCCAGCATCGTCGATCTCGCGCTGATGCGTGTGACCGAGCGCTGGATTCCGATCGAGTCTTCATACGAGCGCCTGGTGGAGCAGCAGTTGGTAGCGACCCATCGCCAGTTCGTGAAGCCGCTGCGGTACGACGCCGATGAGTTCGCCTTGTTCCCAGACTTCTGGTTGACGGACGTCGGGAAATGGCTGCCCATGGAGGTTTTCGGCATGCAGACTGAGGACTACGTCAGGCGGAGAGAGGCGAAGCGGCGTTGGTACCTGGCCGAGTTCGGCTCGCACTGGTGGGAGTGGGTGCCGCGACACGGCACCATGGCGCAATCCGTCCCGGATTTCCCACCCAAGGCGACTTCCTGATCACGAAACACACAGGGCTAGATCTCGTATCGTGAAATATGGCAACATCGTGTAATGAACTCGGGGAAACTGATGCAAGTGCAAAATGCTGGTGAGATGAGTCGCCGCCAAGAGGCCGTGAACAACACGATCGCAACCCAACGCCTTGAGGGCTATGAGATCGACGGTACAACGCTCGATGAAATGCAACGCTATGCTCGCGGAGAGGCCAGCGTTACAGAGCTGATAACCACGCTGCAACAACGGCTTGAGCGTGGCGAGTTCGGGCAGCGAAAGCTCTGATCGAACGGCAGACCGATGCTTGACGATCAAGACCCCTATCTTGACCCCAAGACTGGGTTGCTTCGCAACCTGGTGGGTGCCACCTCCCAAGCGCAGCTCGATCAGATCGAGGTCGCGTTCTCCAGCATACGACACCTTGAGCTGATCGAGCGACCGATTGTTGGCGCGTTCGATATGAGGCACCTACAGGCGATTCACAAGCATCTGTTTGGTGACGTTTATCCCTGGGCGGGCGAGATCCGAACCGTGCTCATCGATAAGGGGCAGACGCGATTCGCAATGCCTCATCGCATTGAGCCGGAGGGGGCCAAGTTCTTTCAGCTGCTGGCTAAGGATAACCATCTGAAAGGCCTTGACGCGGGTAAGTTCACCGTTCGTGCTGCGCGTTATATGGGCGAGATCAACGTGCTGCACCCGTTTCGTGAAGGCAACGGCCGCACCCAACGTGCATTCATGAGCCAGCTTGCCCGAGAGGCTGGCTACTCTTTGACCTGGATCGGCATCACGCGTGAGGAAATGACGAAAGCCTGCATTGAGGCGTTCTATGGCGATTCTGACATTCTGGCTGGGCTCATCGCTCGGAACCTCACAGACCTTGAGCCTGCGCAGGCTTACGAGCTGGCACAAGCCAAGGCAGCTGTCCCGGTCGAGTTGACGATGGCCGCCGAGGGCGGGGATTACGCCGGTTGTGTCATCGGCGAAACTTCACGCTATGTCGTGCAGGAAATCGTGGATCAACCTGGCCAGGTCGTTCTGCATCGTCGGAGTCAGCTGGTGGTCCCGAGTGCTGATCTCACGGTAGGCACGGTGGCAAGAATACGCTATCCCCATGGCGGCGCTGGGCTGGTTGAAGCCGAACGGTCAGCAAAGGCAGCGTCAGAGAAATGCATCGAAATCGGCGCGCGTGAGCTGTAAGGCGTTACGGGATCGGTAGGCATACTTGGGTGGGCTATCGAAGGCGACTCCATCCGGGTATATTGAAACCTGCCCCGCCATGTAGGGATGAACCGGTTATGTATCTCGTGTTTGCCCGTGAGATATGACCCTCCCTACCGTGCGGGGCACCAGGAAAACCCATGAGCAAACCAGACCCCACCAACACTAGGCGCCAGGCATCAGCCCGGCAACGCCTCATTGCCGATGGCGGCCGGCAGCTCGGCCTGGCCATTCCGCCCGAGATCAACGCCCGGCTGAATGCGGAGATGGAGCGCACGGGCGAGAGCGCCCGAGCGATTATCCTGCGCCTGCTCGATAAGGGTTTGCCCTAATACAAAAGTCGTTGACCGTTACGGCGTAACGGTATACACTGCAGTCATGGTGATCGAAACAGATCACCCCGCCCCGGTCATTCGGGGCATTACCGACCCAGCGGAACTGGGAACCAATGACAGGAGAGCGTCATGATCGAAGTCAAGTACATCCTAACCGTCGGCATGGTGAATGAGGGCACTCACACCCACCAAACCGTGACCACAGGGCCACGCAACCTGTTAAAGGTTGCAAACGAGTTGGCGGCGGTAACGGGCCGGCTAAAAGACGCCTACGGGAACGTAGGCTGTGGCCGGGTTTGGGTGGAGGTCGATGGTCACGAACTCTGTGATAACGACCTGGTGGCTCTCAATATCCAACTGTACGAGCTAGAGCTTGGTCGGTGGAAGCAGGACGGAGGCTACGGTCCCCGGCCGGCTAGCCCCACAGAGCAAGCCAAGAGCCTTCTCGCCAAGCTGGTAGCCCAATGAGCGCCGCCAGCTATCTGGCTTGGGCTGAGCAGGCCCTGGCCACCCCTTCACGCGCACCTCTGGATATCCAGCAGGCCATCGACCACCCCGCAGTATCGGCTGTGATCGATGCCACAGACTTGGCCGAAGAGCCGGCAGCTTGGCTCGCGGCCACCACCCTGCAGCTGAGGTACTCCCATCAAGAGGGCCTCAAGCGGATGCTGAGCGGCCGCGAAACGTTGCCGCTGGCCTATCGATGGGCGACGCTGGCCCCTCGGCTTGAGAAGCAGACCCATATCAACGAGGTGCGGTTTGCCCGATGGCTTGACGCGGGTGATTGGCAGCACTTCCTGCGTCACACCATCGAGGCGCTTCGCGTACTCAAGGGGAGTTCGTTCAGGCTGGAAGACCTGCACGACATTGCAGTCGAGCGCACGGCCGACTTCGATAAGTGGCGGCGCACCACCGCTCAGGCGTTCTACCCGTATCAGCCAAAGGGGCTTGATGGGCATGCTCCGCCCTATGTTTCACCAGAGTCGGAGCCGGAGCAATTGGGCGTGCTCACGCTCAGGCTGCCCATGCGAAAAAAAAGCGCCTACGTAAAAGCCGCCCAGGCCGAGGGTAAAAAGCTCGCGCCGTGGGTGATCGAGCAGCTCGATGCTGCGGCGAACAAAGGGAGATAGCAATGAAAAAAACCATTTACACGGTGCTGCTTCAGGACAGCACCGTGGGCATGCTCTCGAGCGACATGCCCGAAGACGCCCTGATCGGCACGCAGGTCACCGTTGATCTGCACGACGAAAACGGCATGCCGATCAAGGCATCCGGCACGGTCGTGGAAGTACTGGAGCCTTGAGCACCCACCGCGCTCGCGAACACCTTATGAGGTTTCGCGAGCAAGTCCCCAAGGCATTCGACTTCCTGGACGAATGCCACCGCGACAAGGGGAAGCCACCACTGCCCGACTGGCCGGCCTGGTGCTATGCCCCAGTTGCCGGAGGCGTCACTGCAGCCCAGCGCACCGGCCTGAGCGCCATGCATGCCGGGGCACTTACCGCCCTGGCTGCATGGCGCATCACGCAGGGCATCTACCGCATCGATCCGGCGCTGTACGGGCCGCTGGTCGAGACGCCAATTGACGGAGACATCCCCGCCGATGCGCTGTTGATGCTCCCGGAGTGGTGTGTCTACGTGGAAACCCCTGGTGCCGTGTCCTACGGCAACATTCCTGTTCTTGGCGCTTTCTGCAGTCTTGAGTTTGACGTTAAAACCGGCGGCAGAGAGCTGCGCTTGTTGCTCGATGTCAATGGGGCATCAGGCCCGGACCTGGTGCCTTGCATCGTTCACCTTGGCGGCAGTGTTGAGGATGGCATTCAAGCGGCGGCGGCCACGATGATCCGCAACACGGGAGGGGTTGATGTTGGCCAAAGCCATGCTGCCCGGCTCTGGATCGACCCGGCCAGGCGGATCATCTCCCTGTTGCTGTATATCTGCAGCCTCAACGACTTTTCTCGTCGCGGCAATCCCGGCCAGCCATCAAACCCGGAGCCCAAGCGCACGCGGCGCGATGGCTGGAAACTCTTCCCCGCCTCTGGCCCCACAGAGTGGGATGTCGGCGTCAGGATGGGGGCTGCGCTGCGGGCTGCCTATCAGCGCGAGGAGGCTGGCCAGGACGGAACCCCATCCGGCAAGCAAGTACGGCCACACGTGCGCCGGGCGCATTGGCACACGATCCTGTCCGGGCCGCGCAAGCTGGCCAATGGCACCGAGGTGCCGGCAGATCAACGGCGGCGGGATCTGCGATGGATGCCGCCGATACCGGTGAATATCGACGATCTCGACGCGATGCCGGCGGTGATAAGGCCGGTGAAGTAGGCCCTGGCCACCATGGCGCATGGCAATCTGGGCATCCCGTAGGCGGCAGGCGACCCCCCCATCCGTCACGCGGGATGGCCCGATAACGCTGGCACCCAAGCGGCGAGCTTGATGGGGCGAGACCCACACCCCCGAGGAATTGAGATCTTGTGAACCCTTTCCAGCCACTTAGTCAGTAAGGTGCGCTGCACCTAGTGCTGAAAATGCAATGTAACCTTCAGCAGAACTGGCCTTTACCTTATATAGTTTTCCGACTTCACCTTTCGGATCCGCTAGTCACAAACAAAATGGTCTTTTGGGGCCGTTCCATTTTCGGCGCAGCGCCCACGAACAATACCCCTTCCACTGAGCGGTAGGCAATAGGTAGCCCCTGCCAAGAATACCCCAGACGGCAATGCGCTTAATTCAAAGCAATCCCGTCGGCGCCAACGCGCATAGATCTTTCGGCGTCCACTGCCACGCCCGAGGCAGCCCCGTCGCCTCCGCCACCCCCCCTCCACACATCCTCATTTAACTCAGGGTTGCAAATAATTTACCTTATAGGTTATGATTTTCATGCCGGTGGTATTGCCGGATTCAATCGATCAAGGAGCAAGCCATGAACCTTACAGCATTCGGGAGCGCCGTCCGCAAAGCTCGAATCGATGCCAAGGTGACGCTGCAGAGTATGTCCAAAGCGCTCGGCGTGTCCGCAGCGTATCTCAGTGGTATGGAAGTCGGGCGGAAAAATGTCTCTGAGGAGTGGGTTGCGAAGATCCAGTCCTTTTTTATCAACAAGGGCGTTGAGCTGCCTGATCTGCAGCAGCTGGCCGACATCTCGAACCAATCTATCCCGTTGAAAGGGATGAGCCACCAACAAATGATGATGGTGTCGGGATTCGCGCGAGCTAGCTTGACTGATGATCAGGTTAAGCGATTCGTCCGGCTTCTGGAAGAGCAGGAGGCGTAGTCATGTTTGGACCGTCAGTGAACAACGGTTTTCGCGTGCCGGGCAAAAGCACAGAGGCTATCCGCCGCCATGCCATGCATGTGCGTTCTGTGTTCGAGATCCCCGTCGACGCCGGCTTCTTCCCTATGGGCGATTTCATGGAAGCCTGGATCGATTACGGTATCATCTACGATATCGCCGAACCACAAGGGCTCCCTGTTGGCGTGGAGGCATGCTGCGTCCCTGAGAGGGGCCTCATCCTTTTTTCCGAGTCCACGTACCAAAAAGCGTGTCAAGACAATCCGCGGGCGCGTTTCACAGTGGTGCATGAACTTGGGCACCTGGCCTTGAGCCACACGCGGACCTTCCATCGCGAGTACAGCCCCGGACTGGAGATCAGAGTGTTCGAGGACTCGGAATGGCAGGCCAACCAGTTCTCGGCGGAGTTCTTGATGCCTCTTGAAGACATCCTCTGCAAGGGTCTGACGACCCAAGAGCAGATCATGATGGAGTACCAAGTATCTGCCACCGCAGCTACTCGACGTCTCCACCAGATTCAGAAATTGCAGGCCAAGAGAGGAAAGGGCTTCCAAGCGCGCCAACGCTCGAAGCCCTAGGAACTACGAAAACGCAAAGCTCAAAGACCTCATGAGCGATGCGTCTTGACAACTTAGGTGTAGGAACCTGATATGGTAGCTGGGTACGGCTGGCCAGTCAATTGTCAAGTTTGATGTTGAGGCCACGTTTTCGGAGAACCGAAAATGCACACCAGCGACGTCGAAAAGGTCATCTATCGGATGACCATCACCGTCAAGGGCCGCGTCATCCGTCGCCCTAACGGCCGCCCGTTCCGTATCGTGTTGCGCGCCAATCGCAAGAAGCGCTAACAGGGGTCGCCTCAGAAAACGGAAAATAAAGCACGTTAAGGCAAAACGGCTCCGCCGTTGGGCATCAATACGGCTTTGTCATTGACGCGCTGTCGCGCATTCCTGGCAGAACACAACAGCAGGATCGGC